>Ga0310345_10000145_pt1 | contig 143433 bp, 133 predicted proteins | sample HC15DNA20500_MG_FD_204667 | JGI IMG/M metagenome (GOLD analysis project Ga0310345, IMG submission 204667) | Marine microbial communities from station ALOHA, North Pacific Subtropical Gyre - HC15-DNA-20-500_MG | ecosystem: Environmental > Aquatic > Marine > Oceanic | place: Pacific Ocean... | reverse complement strand
GTACACCATGGCCAGCAAAGGCGGACGCGACAAGATCAAGCTGGAATCGACCGCAGGTACCGGTCATTTCTACACGACCACCAAGAACAAGCGCACCATGCCGGAAAAGATGGAGATCTCGAAGTTCGATCCCGTCGCCCGTAAGCATGTGCCTTACAAGGAAACCAAGATCAAGTAATTGATCTACGGTCTTCAGCCAAAAGCCCCGCACTAGCGGGGCTTTTTGTTTCTGGGCGGCCGTCCGGCAATCGCCGCCAAACCTTGCCGGCCAAGGGGAGGTGTAACAGTCTGGTGCAGGTGGGTGTAGACTTGCGAGCTTTCCCCCAACGCTCTTTCGCCCTCGCGCGATCCCTGCACCATGAACTACGACGTCGCGATCGTCGGCAGCGGGCTGGCCGGCCTTACCGTCGCTTTGCAGCTTGCCGATACCCACCGGGTTGTCATCCTCAGCAAACGCGCCATGACAACGGGGGCAAGCGATTGGGCCCAGGGCGGCATCGCCGCGGTGCTCGACTCGGGCGATAGTCACGACGAACACACGCAGGACACGCTGGTTGCAGGTGCAGGACTTTGCGACGAGGATGCGACGCGCTTCATCGTGGAGCATGGCCGCGAAGCGATCCAATGGCTGATCGACCGCGGGGTGCCGTTCACGCGCGACGAACAGGCCGAACTCGGCTTCCACCTCACCCGCGAAGGCGGGCATAGCCGTCGCCGCATCATCCACGTTGCCGACGCCACGGGCCATGCGGTGGTGACCACGCTGGCCGAGCAGGCCCGCCAGCATCCGAACATCACGATCCTCGAAGACCAGTTCGCAGTCGACCTGATCACGTCCGCCAAGCTCGGCTTGCCCGGCAACCGTTGCTATGGCCTGTACGTGCTCGATGCGGAAACGGGCGAAGTGCGCACGCTCACAGCCACGCATACGGTACTGGCCGCCGGCGGCGCGGGCAAGGTCTACCTCTATACGACCAACCCCGATACGGCTACGGGCGACGGCATCGCCATGGCCTGGCGCGCGGGCTGCCGGGTGTCGAACATGGAATTCATCCAGTTCCACCCGACCTGCCTCTATCACCCCTACGCGAAGTCGTTCCTGATCTCGGAAGCCGTGCGCGGCGAAGGCGGCCTGCTGAGGCTGCCGGATGGCACGCGCTTCATGCCCGAGCATGACGCCCGCGCCGAACTGGCGCCGCGTGACGTGGTGGCCCGCGCCATCGACTTCGAAATGAAAAAGCGCGGCCTGGATTGCGTGTATCTCGACATCACGCACCAGCCCGTGTCGTTCCTCAAGGAACACTTCCCGACGATCTACGCCCGCTGCCTGGAACTCGGCATCGATATCGCGCGCGAGCCGATTCCCGTGGTGCCGGCCGCGCACTACACCTGCGGTGGCGTGGTCACCGATACGGCGGGCCGCACCGATCTCGGCAATCTCTACGCAGTTGGCGAGACGGGTTGCACTGGTCTGCACGGCGCCAACCGCCTGGCGTCGAACTCGCTGCTCGAATGCATGGTGATCGGCCGCGCCGCAGCTTCGGACATTGCCTCGCAAGGCAAGGCCGACGCGCCGGACATCACGCTGCCGGCCTGGGACGAGAGCCGCGTATCGGATGCCGACGAGGAAGTCGTCGTCTCGCACAACTGGGATGAGCTGCGCCGCCTGATGTGGAACTACGTCGGCATCGTGCGCACCGACAAGCGGCTGGAGCGCGCGCAGCACCGGATCGGCATGCTGCGCGAGGAGATTGCCGAGTACTACGCGAATTTCCGTGTTACTCGCGATCTGTTGGAATTGCGCAACCTGGTGGAAGTGGCGTCGCTGATCGTCGACAGCGCCTACTCGCGCCACGAAAGCCGTGGCCTGCACTTCAGCCGTGACTATCCGGAAACGCTGCCGAAGGCGCTGCCTACCGTGCTGCAACCGCTGACGGGCCGCGCGGCAAGCCGCCGGAAGGTCTGAGCCTCCGGCGACAGCCCAGGACCAGGTTCAGCCGACGATGCGCAGCGAGTAATCGGTCGCGCGCACATCCTTGGTGAGGGCGCCGACCGAGATCCGGTCGACGCCGGTTTCGGCGAAACGGCGAATCGTTTCGTAGTTCACTCCGCCCGACACCTCGAGAAGTGCGCGCTCACGGTTGATCGCCACGGCCTCTCGCATCATTTCCAGCGAGAAGTTGTCGATCAGCACGGACTTCGCGCCTGCCGCCAGCGCCTCTTCCAGCTCGGCGATCGATTCAACCTCGATCTGGATCGAAGCATCGGTGCCAAGCGCCAGCGCCGCTTCCATCGCCGCCGCGATACCGCCGGCCGCCGCGATGTGGTTCTCCTTGATCAGGATGCCGTCGTATAGCGCCAGGCGCTGGTTCTCTCCGCCTCCGATCCTCACCGCATACTTCTGCGCAAGCCGCAGACCCGGCAGCGTCTTGCGCGTATCGAGCACGCGTGCGCGCGTATCGGCGATCAGATCGGCGTAACGGCGAGTGGCCGACGCCACGCCGGAGAGCAGTTGCAGGAAATTCAGCGATGGCCGCTCGGCGGTCAGCAACGCGCGTGCCGGCCCGGTGATTTCGCAGACCACGTCGCCCGGCGCCAGGCGCGCGCCCTCTTCCTTTTGCCAAGTCACCTGCAGCCTCTCGTCGATGGCTTGCATGCAGGCGTCGAACCACGGGCGACCGCACAGCACGGCAGCTTCGCGAACAATCACGCGGGCGTGCACGGGCTTGTCGGCCGGCACCAGCAGACCGGTCAGGTCACCAGCCCCCACATCCTCGGCAATCGCCGCCTTGACGTTGGCGGCCAGCGCCACACGCAGCGCGGGGCCGTAGCTATCGAATACGGAATTCACGCTCATGCCGGGCCAACTCCGCTGAACAGTGCCGATTCCTTGGCGAGATCGGCTGCGGGGCGAACATTGGCTTTCTGCTGCGCGGCGAAATCGAGCATCCGGTTGATACACGTTACGGCGCGTCGTCCGATGTCGGCGTCGACGTGAATTTCGTTGCGGCCGGTCTCGAGGACTTCGGCCAGATTGGTCAGCGCATTCATGGCCATCCACGGGCAATGCGCGCAGCTCTTGCAGGTGGCGCTGTTGCCGGCGGTCGGGGCCTCGATGAACATCTTGCCCGGCGCGGCCATACGCATCTTGTGCAGGATGCCGTTATCGGTGGCAACGATGAACTCGTTGGCGTCCAACTGCTGGGCCGCGGCGATCAGCTGGCTGGTCGAGCCAACCACGTCAGCCTGCGCAACCACGTTGGCCGGCGATTCCGGGTGGACCAGGATCTTGGCCTTCGGATGCTCGCGGCGCAGCAGATCGAGTTCGATACCCTTGAACTCGTCGTGCACCAGGCACGAGCCCTGCCACAGCAGCATATCGGCGCCGGTCTGCTGCTGGATGTAGCTGCCCAGATGCTTGTCCGGTGCCCACAGGATCTTCTCGCCGCGCGCGTGCAGATGCTCGACGATCTTCAGGCCGATGCTCGACGTCACCATCCAGTCGGCGCGTGCCTTCACCGCCGCGCTGGTGTTGGCATAAACCACCACGGTGCGATCCGGGTGCGCATCGCAGAATGCCGCGAAATCGTCGGCCGGGCAGCCCAGGTCCAGCGAGCAGGTGGCGTCCAGATCCGGCATCAGGATGGTCTTCTCGGGGCTCAGGATCTTGGCGGTCTCGCCCATGAATCGCACACCGGCCACCACGAGCGTCTTGGCATCGTGATCGCGCCCGAAGCGGGCCATTTCCAGCGAATCGGACACGCAGCCGCCGGTTTCCTCGGCAAGATCCTGCAGGTCGGCATCGACGTAGTAATGCGCCACCAGCACCGCATTGCGCTCTTTCAGCAACTTGCGAATGCGGGACTTGAGCGCCTGGCGCTCATCGGGTGTCAGCGCCGGGGGCACCTTGGCCCAGGCGTGCGCGACGCAGCTACCACCGGCGGCCGCGTCAGGGTCCGTCAGGTTCGGCTTCTCGAACTCGACGCTCTTGATCGTTTGTGGGGTCATCTCTGCAGTACTCCTCGGCGCACCGTTGGCCGCCGCGCTGTGAACGCGCGGTCTGTGCCATCACATGGAGAAGTTTAGCCAAAAGAAAAGCCCCGCCTGGGGCGGGGCTTTGTAGCCATGACGGGCGCGTCGGCGATTGTATCAGGCGTACCGGCGCAGGCGCAGCGAAAACTCCTGCAGCGCCTGGATCCCGCTGGCTTCGGCGCGATGGCACCAAGCCTGCAGCTGAGCCAGCAGTTGCTCGCGCGTCAGGTTCGAGCGGCCCCAGATCACAGCCAGTTCGCGGCGCATTTCCACGAACGTGCTCAGCATCTTGTTTTGCTCGACGATGGTCGCCAATTGCTGACGTTGCGGCGCAGCCAGCTTGGTTTCCTCGCGGTGGAACCACTTGCGGGCCGGCTTGAAGCTCGAGTACTCGGGCGTATTGCCTTCCTTGTGCTTGCGCAGTTCATCCTTGTAGGCGGACTTCAGCGTCTTGGCATAGCGGGCCATCACGTCGTAGCGGTTAGCGATGATCGCTTCCAGCGTGTTGTGATCCACCGGACGAGCCTCCACCAGGCGAGCCTTGGGCGGGATCTTCTTGACCTTGGCCAGGCCCACCGACTGCATCGCGCGGATGTACCACCAACCCACGTCGATCTCATACCACTTGATCGAGAACTTGGCCGACGTCGGGTACGTGTGGTGGTTGTTGTGCAGCTCTTCACCGCCGATGATGAAGCCCCACGGCGACACGTTGGTCGATGCGTCCTCGCAGTCGTAGTTGCGATAGCCCCAGTAGTGGCCCAGGCCGTTGATGATGCCGGCGGCATGGATCGGGATCCAGAGCATCTGCACTGCCCACACGGACATGCCGACCAGGCCGAACAGGGCCAGGTCGATGATCAGCATCAGCGCTACGCCTTGCCAGGAGAAGCGCGAGTACAAATTGCGCTCGATCCAGTCATCGGGCGTGCCGTGGCCGAACTTGGTGATGGTTTCCTTATTCTTGGCCTCGGCGCGATACAGCTCGGCGCCTTCCAGCAGCACCTTGCGGATGCCGCGGGTCTGCGGGCTGTGCGGATCGTCTTCGGTTTCGCACTTGGCGTGGTGCTTGCGGTGAATCGCGGTCCACTCCTTGGTCACCATGCCCGTGGTCATCCACAGCCAGAAACGGAAGAAATGCTGGGCGATCGGATGCAGGTCCAGCGACCGGTGCGCCATGCAGCGGTGCAGGAAAATAGTCACGCCGGCGATCGTGATGTGCGTCATCACGAGCGTGTAGATCACGATCTCCCACCAGGACCAGTTGGCGAGGCCGTTGGCGGCCCAATCAAGAATTGAGTCGAACAAACTGTGTTCTCCGTCTAAAAAACGAGGGATGCAGTGCGGCACTACCATGCAACGCACCAAACGCGCAGAAAAAAGACTGCAAATTCAACGATTGCGATAGCTTTCTGGCGCTGGCGCAATCCTGCGTACGTGGCAGGAGCCGGGCCGAGGCACGAACCGCTGCAATCTGGCGGCTGTCTGGAAGTGGGGCTGACGGGTTGGTCTGCAACCCGCGTTCAGCCCGATATTCTACCGGATCGACGCGGGTCAGACATCCGCTTTTTCCCCGATTTTGAGCGGCTGGCGCGGGAAACGTTCAATCCTGTGCGGCATCCGCCACGACAAGTGGCGTCGCCGGATTCAGCATCCGCACCTCGCGCTGCGGATATGGGATCGAAATGCCATTTTCGTGAAACGCGCGCCAGATGGCCCGATTCATCGCCGACTGCACGCCAAGCTTGCCGTTCTGTGGATCCGCGATGTAGACGGCAGTTTCGTACTCGATGCCGCTGTCAGCAAACATCACAAGGAATGCGGCGGGTGCCGGCGCTTCGAGCACACGTGGCAAATTGCGCACACAATCCTGCAGCAATCCGATCACCATTTCTGGATCGGCGGCATAGTCCGCTTGCACCCGGGTAGCCACGCGCACATTCGTTCCAGAGAACGAATGGTTTTGCACTGACTGGGCCACAAGTTGCTCATTCGGCACAAGCGTCTCGCCGTCACCATTGCGCACAACGGTGTAGCGCGTGCGAATCTGCGACACGATGCCGGTGTACTTGTCGACCGTGATCTGGTCGCCAAGCTTGACCGAGCGATCGAGCAGGATGATGAAGCCCGATATGTAGTTGCTGGCGATCTTCTGCAGGCCAAGACCGAGGCCGACACCCAGTGCGCCGCCAAACACCGAGAGCACGGTCAGGTCGATGCCCACGAGCGACAGGCTCAGCAGCAACGACACCAGTAACAGCAGCGCCTTCGTGATGCGCGTCAGCACGACCTTCAGGTTCGAATCGAGCGTGGTCGCACGCATCAGGCGCTCTTCCAGCCACGAACCAAACCACATCGCCACCAGCACGGTCAGGAGAATCCAGACCATTGCCATCAGCGAATCGGCCAGGTTGATGTGCTGCTTGCCGCCAATCGAGAACCGCACGTCCCGCATCCACGCGACCACGTCCGGCAGCACGCCAAGCACGTACAAACCCATGGCGATCCACGTCAGGGTCGTCAGTACCTTCTCCACCAGCACAAGCATGCCGTGAAGCTGGCCATGTCCCGATATCACTCGCCGGAGGATGTAGAACGTCACATACAACGAGGTGATGCCGAACAGCGGCACCAGCGCGAGCCGCAGAACGCTGATCGGGATCAGCGATTCCAGCGAGAAACGCGCCACCAACACCAGCAGCCAGCTGATGAGCGGGAACACCGCACGCTCCAGGCTGACCGCGGCCATGCGCAACGAGAAGCTTGCCGACTGGTGGCGAACCTCCAGCCGCTTGACCACGCGCCGCGACAGCGGCCACGCGATCAGCAGGCAAATGGCCAGTACCCCGATCTGCCAGAAAAACCCCGGACCGCCCGCATCGTGGATCAGGTCCTGCACCATCTTACCGAACATCGCGTGCGATCGTTTCAGCTCCGCGAGCGTATCGGGGTTCATCAGCGTGCTATCCGCCATCAGCGCGTGCGCTCCAGCACAGCGGCGAAGAAGCCATCGGTCTGATGGATATGCGGATAGAGCGCCAACATGCCGCCTTCCGCCGGCAACTCCGGCACCTCGATCTTCTGCTCGGCCAGCACTTCGCTCACCGGCACAAGTCGGAAATTCTCGTGGGATGCCAGGAAATCACGGATGATTGCCTCGTTTTCGGCCTCCAGCACGCTGCACGTGGCGTACACGACACGGCCGCCGCCCTTCACCAGCTTTGCCGCGGCATCGAGGATGGCCGCTTGCTTCGCAGTGAGCTCCACAACCGATTCCGGCGTCTGACGCCACTTCAGATCGGGATTACGGCGCAGGGTACCCAGGCCGCTGCAAGGCGCGTCCACCAGCACACGATCGATCTTGCCGGCCAGGCGCTTGACCTTGGCATCGCGCTCGGAGTCGATCAGCACCGGGTGCACGTTCGACAGACCACTACGAGCCAGACGCGGCTTCAGATTGGCCAGGCGCTTCTCCGACACATCGAATGCATAGAGCCGCCCAGTCGAGCGCATGGCCACACCCAGCGCCAGCGTCTTGCCGCCAGCGCCCGCACAGAAGTCAACCACCATCTCGCCGCGACGCGGCGCAAGCAGATGGCACAGCAGTTGACTGCCTTCATCCTGCACTTCCACGCCACCGTTGATGAACAGCGGGAGCTGGTTCAACGCGGGCTTGCCCTTGAGGCGGATGCCAGCCGGCGCCATCGGGGCCAGTTCGGCGGCGATACCGGCAGTCTGGAGTTCGGCCAGTGCCTCTTCACGCGACAGCTTGGCGGTGTTCACGCGCAGGTCGAGCGGCGCGGGCCGCAGCCAGGCATCGCCAAGCGCAGCAGTGAATGCCTCGCCATGACGCGCCACCAGATCGTCATACAGCCACTCGGGCAGGTTGGCGCGCACGCGCGGCGCCAGGCTGGAGCGCTCGATCGTGGTCAGGCGGTCGAGCCAGACGGCTTCGTCGGGATGAAGGAATGGCGAAAGCACATCGCGGCCGAGCGTCGCGGCCAGGCCCAGCAGCCCGAGGCGGCGCGTGGCCGAACCCGTGCCACTTTCGGCAAATTGACCAAATTCGACGCGTCGGCGCAACACTGCAAAAATTGCTTCAGCGATGATGCCTCGGTCGCGATGACCAAGTTTGCTATTTTCGCGGAAGTAATGGCTGACCACCGCGTCGGACGGACGCGCGAACAACAGCACCTTGCCGAGCAGTCGGTCGATATGTTGCAGATGGAAAGCCTGCAGGCCGCCGGGCGTGCGCGGCGCGCCGTCAGCGCCCTGCTGCCGGGCGTTGGGCGACTTGCGGATCGGGCTGGCCTTGCCTTTGCTCGGACGCGAGCGCTGGCGATTGTCTTGGGAAGTTGCGGGATTGCGACTCATGGCTGTTTTCCTGCCGCTTGGGGCGAGATGGCCATGAACCATTGGGGCTCGGCCGGTTGAACTACTTGAACGACACCGTCCTGCACGTGCAGACGGTCTTCGACGAACCAGCGCACGGCGCGCGGGTAAATGACATGTTCGCTATCGAGCAAACGATCGGCCAGCGACTCCGGTGTATCGCCAGGCAGAACATCAAGTGCCGCCTGCAACACGATCGGACCATGATCGAGTTCTGGCGTCACGAAATGCACTGTCGCGCCATGCAGCTTGACGCCCGCCTCCAACGCCTGCTTGTGCGTATGCAACCCGGGGAAGCTCGGCAGCAGCGACGGATGGATGTTGAGCATTCGACCGGCGTAATGCTCAACGAAGCCAGGCGTCAGGATCCGCATGAAGCCTGCCAGCACGACGAGGTCGGGCTGATAGACGTCGATGGCGTCCCGCATCGCGGCGTCGAAACTCTCACGTCCGGAAAACTGCTTGTGGTCCACCACACCGGTGGCAATACCGTGGCGCGAGGCGAACTGCAGGCCCGAAGCATCGGGGCGGTTCGACAGTACCGCGGCCACGCGCGCCGGCCATTTTTCGGCGGCGCAGGCCCGGACGATCGCTTCCATGTTGGAGCCACGCCCGGAAATCAATATCACAATATTCTTCATCGCCGCGATTCTACCAAGCTGTGGTCCAAACACTTGCAAACCATGCGCATTAGGTACTTAATTACCGCCAAACGCACATGGGGCAACAAAAACAGGCGCGCCCACCAATCCCACTACCCCCGTGTGATGGATTGTGACGCGCAACCCGCTCTGTTAGAGTGGCCCCTACGCCCACGCGCCGCGACACAAAAAGACGGTGACAACAAGGGCGAAACGGGAACTTAGACGGGAATACGCATGTTGAACGCTGCACCGACTTTGTTGGTGGTCGATGATCATCCTATGGCGCTCTCGGGCACAACCGCCTTCCTGGCGGAAGTGATGCCCGACGTCGCCGTTCATTCCGCTGGCAGCGCCAAGGAAGCCCTTCACTCCCTGAACCAGGGGCTCCGTCCCGATATCGTGCTGCTCGACATCTGGCTGAACGATGGTACTGGCTTCGATGCCATGCAGTCGTTCAAGACCGTGATCCCGGGCGCCCGCTTCATCTTCATGTCGGCGGAGGCCACACCCGAGATCGTGGGCCGCGCCCGCGCGCTATCGGCCTGCGGTTTCGTCGGCAAGCATCTGGACGCCAACGCGTTCACTGCGGCCGTGCGCAAGGTCCTGGCCGGCGACACCAGTTTTCCATCCGATGAGGCCTTGTCCGGCCGATCGCAATCGTTCGGCCCCGCCCACGGCATTCCGGTCACGCCGGCCGAACTCGGCCTCACGCCGCGCCAGGGCTCGGTGCTCGCGCTGGTGCTCGAAGGACTGCCGAACAAGGTCATCGCCCGCAAGCTGGGGCTGACCGAGAACACCGTCAAGGAACACGTCTCCGCCATCCTGCAACGGCTGGGCGTGCGCACGCGCATGCAGGTCATGTCGCGCATGGAGCGTTTCCGCCTGCGCCAGTGAGGCAGTGAACATCGCCACGCATGAATGACAACGCCGCCTCAAGGGCGGCGTTGTCATTCATGCGTTCATGCCGTGGGCAACCAGCGGCGCAGCAACATGCGCAGGTTCGCCGGGTCCACCGGTTTCGGCAGGACGAAGTAGCCTGCCTCCTCGGCCGCCTGCAGCGCCGCGGACTTCAGATCGCCCGTCAGCAGCGCGCTGCGTGCCTGAGGCTGCGAGGTCTGCCAGCGCTCCAGCAAATCGAGCCCGTTCTCGTTGCCGGGCAAGCGCAGGTCACAGAAGATAATGTCCGGCTTGAGACCCTTCGCGAAGAGACGGTCGGCCTCTTCCCCGTGCGCGGCACATGCCACGCGAATGCCCCAGGCCTCCATCAAGGCGATCCACGCCTTGCGAATCTGGCTATCGTCATCGACCACCAGCACAGTGCCACGCAAACGATCGTGTCGCGCTTCTTCCGCCTGCGCATTCGCCCGCATCGCCCGAACACTGGCTACGGTCTCCTCGGGCACCGGCGCCAGCGCGAACCAGAATACCGATCCCTTGCCCGGCACCGAGCGCACGCCGTAAGTCCCGCGCATCAGACGCACGCATTCCCGGAAGATCGCGAGCCCCAGACCAAGACCCTGCGACGGATCGCGCTGCGGATTGTGAACCTGGTAGTACGGCGAGAAAATTTCCGGCAGGTGCTCGGGCGTGATGCCCGCACCGGTGTCCCAGACCTCCAGCCGCACGTGCTTGCGGCGCTGTCGTGCGGTCACCAGAATGCCGCCGCGCTTCGTATAGCGCAGCGCGTTCTGCACGAGGTTGAACAGCGCCCGCCGCAGCAGCACCGGCTCGGCCATGGCGAACAGTTCGTCAGGCACGCGTGGCGTCAGCGTCAGACCGCTTTCGCGCGCATCGGCGGCGAACTGGCTCATCACGTCATGGATCAGCGAATTAAGTTCGCATGGCTCCAGCGTTGGTAACACCTTGCGCCCTTCAAGCTTGGACAGGTCAAGCAGGGACCGGAACAGCAGGTCGATGGTCTGCGTCCCGGCGGCCACCTGCTCGACGAGCGGGTGGAGCGAACTCGATTGGTTGCGCGCACGCAACGCTTCGACCAGCATCACCAGGGCATGAACAGGCTGGCGCAGGTCGTGACTCGCGGCCGCCAGGAAGCGGGATTTCTCCTCACTGGCATGAAGTGCCCGTTCCTTCTCTTCCTGAAACTGCTTGGCGAGCCGGCGGCTTTCGGATTCGAGCTGGATGGCCCGCACCAGCGTGTGCTGCAGATTCAGCGAGTGCCGTGCCAGCATCAGCGCGTAGATAGCCAGCAGCAATTGCACATAGGTGCCGTGGCCCGGAAAGGCAAAGTCAGCCAGCAGCACATTCGGCACAAGGATCGGCACGCCGGCAAAGACCAGGTTCGATGGGATGGGCGACTGCGACGTGGCGCCGCCCGCGAGCACACCCAACGTCAACAGATACAGCACGCTCGAGAACACCACGGACGACGAATACAGGTGCAGCAGCGCCGAACTGCCCCAGGTCAGTCCCGTCAGGAACGCAATGGCGCGCATGTTGTTCCACCACTTGCGCGTGTGCGCCGAGCGGCTCAACCTGCCCATATCGCGCTGGAACCCGAGGTAGAACCACGTCCCGCCGATGGTCAGCAGCAGCATGATGGCGCACCAGATCACCAGCGCCACGTGGTTGGCTTCGTTCCAGAACGTGTACGCGGTCAGTCCCGGCAGCAGGGCCGAGGATGCGATGCCCGTGGGGGAGACACGATGAACGGTGACGAGCAGCTTGGCTCGCGTTTCGGTGTCCAGTTGCGGCCCGGGCGGGGGCAGGATCTTGTTGAGCAGCGCGTTCAAGTGTGGCGTGGCACGTAAGGCGACGTTCTTCGTCGCTGCAACTGGCACCAGACAAGTCTGCCGACGTTGCAGAAATCGCGCAATTTTGTTGCAAGTGGGGCATATCATGCCGATTTTTGCGGCGCCGCGCCATTGCGAGGCGCCCCAATAACCCACAAATTTGTCAAAAGCACCACGTTTGTGGGGGGCGTGTGTCGAAAGCGCGCGCCAGACCAGCGTCAAATTGGTCGGCCGGCAGGCTTTTCGGGCGGCAAACCGGTGGTTCGCCTTATAATGCCCCCTTTCGTGCGACACGCACCCTCGTGTCCGGTAGCTCTACGTTAAGAGCATCGACCTTTGTTGAGACAAGGGGAAGGCTTCGGCCAGAACCGTCCAATCTCAACCATTTCTTGCTTTGACAAACCCGGCCGCAAGGCCGGAGCGAGTCCATGTGTTGCGAGGAGGCCAAAGTATCGGCCGACTCAAAGCTTGCTTTCTGCTGGATGGATTTCCAGCCATTGCCCAAAGGCGGGGACGCTTGCCTTTGGGCAGGTGTCTTTGCAGTACGCACTCTCTACGGAGGTGTGGGCGAATATGCGGCGGTAATTTGCTGCGTCTTCGCTACATAGCATTCAGACCGGCCCAGTAGGGTCGGCACTACGTCTTTGGGATGAAGGCGGGCGCGTCAGCGTCTGTCTTCATCGAGCGCCTGCCAGTATGGAGGCACTGAAGTAATGAAGTGAGGTTTCCGGAGCGTTTAGCTCTGCGCGTTATGGTTCGGTCGAATACACCCGCGAGGGTGCCTCGATAGAGAACCTGCTATGCGACTAGCAGTAGCCTAGGGAGACATGCGTCACGGGTAACTGTGGGGTGTGAAGCTCTCCTGACAACGAAGCCCCCGCAAGGGTGCGTAACTGCCGAGAGGTAGAGACGCAGAGACTCCTAGCAGCAATGGGGTCGAGGAGCCAGGCTGGCTGGTATGGGCAACATATGTGAACTGCTGATAAACACCGTAAGCATTGCAGTGCCAAAGCTGCTGATAGGCACTAACCAAAAGGTATGTGGTCGGTTGTTCCGCTGAAAGTTCGGAACACGTCGCCATTCGGACCACCGGTGAAGAGGCAGGCCCTAACCCAGTCGTGTAATGCGCAGGGAACGTGGTAAGCCCGTATGGCTGCCGGAGCGCGGTATGGCTCAGGCAGGCGAACCGCAAGGAACGCTGTTGGCTGTGCGGGTATGGGAGGTTGGAAAAAGCGAATGCCGAGCTGTAATGGTCCGGATAGGGGTTGAGACATTACCTCACGCGAAAGCGGGCAGACTTCCAACTGGTCTTTCGTCGCAAGACGGCTGACTGAACCCGCTTGTTTAATTTTCTTCCCTTGGGGGGTGATATGCCCCTCAAGGGGCATGTTGTCTCCGTTGTCTTGGGAAGTCCTCAAGATAGGAGAGCAGCATGGAAGCATTGATCCGTGAGGATGAATCTGCGCCCTCCGGCATCCCGCAGCGATGGGGCGACATCAATTGGCGCCGCGTCGAACGGAATGTTCGGGCAATGCAGATTCGAATTGCGAAGGCAACACAGGAAGGGGATTGGCGCAGGGTGAAAACCTTGCAACGGTCCCTGACCCGCTCGTTTTCTGCCAAGGCATCGGCGGTAAGGCGAGTGGCGATGAACCAAGGGGCGCGGACGGCTGGTGTCGACCGCGTTGCGTGGGACTCGCCTGAAGCTCGATGGGAAGCCATTGGGAGGTTGAAGCGCCGGGGGTATCGTCCGCTGCCGTTAAGGCGGGTGTACATCCCCAAGGCGAATGGGAAGGAGCGCCCCTTGGGCATTCCAACTCTGCACGACCGAGCCATGCAGGCGCTATACCTGCTGGCGCTGGAGCCGGTGTCCGAGGGGACGAGCGATCCGAACTCTTACGGGTTTCGGATTAATCGTTCGACTGCGGATGCCATGTCCCAGCTGTTTGTCTCCTTGTCCAAAAAGGCTTCGGCCCAATGGGTGCTGGAGGCAGACATTAAAGGGTGCTTCGACCATATCAGCCACGACTGGCTGGAGCGCAATGTCCCCATGGACAAAGCAATCCTTCGGAAGTGGCTGAAGGCTGGCGTGGTATTTCAAGGCCAGTTTCAGGCGACCGATGCTGGAACACCACAGGGGGGCATCATCTCCCCAACCTTGGCCAACGTGGCACTGAATGGGCTGGAACGTGACCTGATGAAGTTCTTACGAACGAAACTCGGGACTGTCCAGGCCAACAGGCTAAAGGTGAATGTCGTGCGGTACGCGGACGACTTCGTGATCACCGGCAATACGCCGGAAGTTTTGGAGCACGAAGTGAAGCCGTGGGTAGAACAGTTCCTAGCAGTACGGGGACTCACTCTTTCCCCGGAGAAAACGCGAATCGTGAACATCGCCGATGGCTTTGACTTCCTTGGGTGGAATTTCCGGAAGTATTCGGGAACGCTGCTCATCAAGCCGAGCAAGAAGAACGCACTAGCGTTCTATCGCAGGGCCAAGGAGGTTATCAGGACACACCATGGGAAAAAGCCGGAGGATCTGATCCGAACGCTGAACCCGATGCTGAGGGGTTGGGCACAGTATCACGGCCCAGTGGTTGCAAAGGCGGCGTTCACCCGAATGGAGCACCTGATCTTCAGGTGTCTATGGAGGTGGGCAAAACGGCGACACCGAGGGAAGAATACCGAGTGGGTGCGGAAGAAGTACTTTGCCTCAATCGGAATGCGGAACTGGGTGTTTGGAACCAACGTTTTGGGTAAGGCTGGCGAACGCTACTGGATGGAGTTGTATTCGATACCGAGTACGCCTATTCGGAGGCACAAGAAGGTTCGAGGGGACTACAACCCCTTCGACCCAGCGCAGGAAATGTATGGCGAAACACTGCGGCAGGAACGCATGGCAGAAAGCATGTCGTACCGAAAGCAGTGGGCAAAGCTGTTCATGTCCCAGCGGGGCTTATGCGCGGTATGCCAAGGCAAGATAACCAAAGAGACAAGATGGCATGACCATCACATCGAACCACGGGTTTCCGGTGGCTCGGACGCTCTAGGGAATCGAGTTCTGGTGCACCCCGACTGTCATGTCCAAGTTCACTCCTATGGTCAAGTTGCAGTGAAGCCGGTGTTTGATTAACTCATTCATTTTGTAGAGGCTTGAGCCGTATGCGGGGAAACTCGCACGTACGGTTCTTAGGGGGGAGCATTGCCAGTGATGGTATGCTCCTACCCTCCCCAAAAACGCTCGTCCGCCGTCCTCGTGAAAGTCTTCCGCGGTCTGCCCAATGCCGAAAGCCGGGCGCCTTGCGCGCTTACCATCGGCAATTTCGACGGTGTGCATCGCGGCCACCAGTCGTTGCTCGCGCGCGCCCGCGCGGCCGCCGATGCACGCGGCCTGCCGCTGTGCGTGATGACATTCGAGCCGCATCCGCGCGAATTCTTCGCCCCCGAGCACGCTCCCACCCGTATCGCCCTGCTGCGCGACAAGCTCGACGCGCTGCGCCGCAACGGCGTGGATCGCGTGGTGGTGGAGCATTTCAACGCGCATTTCGCCGCCCAGTCGCCTCAGGCTTTCGTCGAGAACGTGCTCTGGCACGGCCTCCACGCCCGATGGGTGCTGGTTGGCGACGACTTCCGCTTCGGCGCCAAGCGCGCCGGCGACTTCTCCTATCTGCAGGAGGCCGGCCGGCAGTTCGGTTTCGATGTCGAGCAGATGGGATCGGTCTCCGAAGGCGGCATCCGCATCTCCAGCTCAGCCGTGCGCCAGGCACTGGCCGGTGGCGACCTGGAACATGCGCGCCGGCTGCTCGGCCACGGCTACGCGATTAGCGGCCACGTGATCCATGGGCGCAAGCTCGGCCGTGACCTCGGGTTTCCGACGCTGAACCTGCGGATCTCGCACAAGCGCCCAGCCGTGAACGGCATCTTCGTGGTGCAGGTGCATGGCATTGCCGACCACCCGGTGCCCGGCGTGGCCAGCATCGGCGTGCGGCCGACCGTCGAGGACGCCGGCCGCGTGCTGCTGGAAGTGCACCTCTTCGACTTCAACGAAAACCTGTACGGCAAGCTGATACGGGTGGAATTCATGAAGAAGCTGCGTGACGAGAAGCGCTACGACTCGCTCGAAGCGCTGACCTCGGCCATCGCCAAGGATGCCGCCGACGCGCGCGCATTCTTTGGCCAGACCGCGCCGGATGCCGGCCGGCGCGACTTCGCCACCTCCGCCACCGACCGAATTAGCTAGCGGCCGGCAGCGCGCTCGATCCACGAGCCGCGGCCGGGACCCGCCCTGCCTCACCCCGAATGACACGCGCGGTGGTCATGCACGCGCCGCGCCCTACCGAATTGCCTTGAGAATCAACCATGTCCGACGACAAACGCGCCAAGCCTGAAAAAAGCAAGTATCCGGTCAATCTGCTGGATACCCCGTTCCCGATGCGCGGCGATCTGCCCAAGCGCGAGCCGCAATGGGTAAAGCAATGGCAGGACAAGCAGCTCTACAAGAAGATCCGCGCCGCCCGCCATGGCGCCAAGAAATTCGTGCTGCATGACGGCCCGCCGTACGCCAATGGCGATATCCACATCGGCCACGCAGTCAACAAGGTCCTGAAGGACATGATCATCAAGGCGCGTGGCCTGACCGGGTTGGACGCCGTCTACGTGCCGGGCTGGGACTGCCACGGCATGCCGATCGAGATCCAGATCGAAAAGCAGTTCGGCAAGGGTCTCCCGGTGCAGGAAGTCCAGTCGAAGGCGCGCGCCTACGCCACCGAGCAGATCGCCCGCCAGCGCAAGGACTTCGAGCGTCTGGGCGTGCTCGGCGACTGGGAGAACCCGTACCTGACCATGAACTTCAGCAACGAGGCCGACGAGCTTCGCGCGCTGGGCAAGATCATGGAGCGCGGCTACGTGTTCCGCGGCCTGAAGCCGGTCAATTGGTGCTTTGACTGCGGCTCGGCGCTGGCCGAGGCGGAGGTCGAGTACAAGGACAAGGTCGACCTGTCGATCGACGTCGGCTTCCCGTTCGCCGAGACCGACAAGATCGCCCACGCATTCCATGTGCCGCTGGCCCAGCTAGAAGGCAAGCCGGGCTGGATCGTGATCTGGACCACCACCCCGTGGACCATCCCGTCGAACCAGGCGCTGAACATGCACCCGGAGGTGGAATACGCGCTGGTCGACACGCCGCGTGGCTTCCTGATCCTGGCCAAGGATCGCGTCGAAGAACAACTCAAGACCTACGCGCTGGAAGGCACGATCGTCGCCACGGCGCGCGGTGACGCGCTGACCGAAGTGCGCTTCCACCACCCGCTGGCGAAAATGGATGCCGGCTACGTCCGTACGTCGCCGGTCTACCTGGGCGACTACGTGACCACCGACACCGGTACCGGCATCGTCCACTCGGCGCCGGCCTACGGCGTGGAAGACTTCCAGTCGTGCAAGGCGCACGGCATGCCGGATTCGGACATCATCAGCCCCGTGATGGGCGATGGCGTCTACGCCAGCACGCTGCCGCTGTTCGGCGGCCTGTCGATCTGGGATGCCAATCCGAAGATCGTCGAGGTGCTGCGCGAGTCGGGCAACCTGTTCAACTCGCACAAGTACGAGCACAGCTACATGCACTGCTGGCGTCACAAGACGCCGATCATCTACCGCGCCACGTCGCAGTGGTTCGCGGGCATGGACGTGGACCCGGTGGACAACGGCCCGACGCTGCGCGAAACCGCGCTGGCTGGCATCGAGGCCACCGAGTTCTACCCGGCGTGGGGCAAGCAGCGCCTGCACAACATGATCGCCAACCGCCCGGACTGGACGCTCTCGCGCCAGCGCCAGTGGGGCGTGCCGATGGCCTTCTTCATCCACAAGGAAACGGGCGCCCTGCACCCGCGCACGCCCCAGCTGCTCGAGGAAGTGGCCAAGCTTGTGGAGAAGCACGGTATCGAGGCGTGGCAGACGCTCGACCCGAAGGACCTGCTCGGCGACGAAGCCGCGCAGTACGAGAAGAACCGCGACACGCTCGACGTGTGGTTCGACTCGGGCACCACGCACTGGACCGTGATCCGCGGCTCGCACCGTGACGAGCTGTACGATCCTGCCGCCGACCTGCCGGATGGCCGCCTTGCCGACCTCTATCTGGAAGGCTCGGACCAGCATCGCGGCTGGTTCCACTCGTCGCTGCTGACCGCGTCGATGCTCTATGGCAAGCCGCCCTACAAGGCACTGCTGACGCACGGCTTCACGGTCGACGGCGAAGGCCGGAAGATGTCGAAGTCGGTCGGCAATACAGTGTCGCCGCAGGACATCTCGAACAAGATGGGCGCCGAGATCATTCGCCTGTGGGTGGCATCGACCGACTATTCGGGCGAGCTGTCGATCTCCGACGAAATCCTGAAGCGCGTGGTGGAAGGCTATCGCCGCATCCGCAACACGCTGCGCTTCCTGCTGGCCAACCTGACCGACTACGACCACGCCAAGCACGCGCTGCCGGCGTCGGAATGGCTCGAGATCGACCGCTACGCCGTGGCGCTGACCGACCGCCTGCAGAAGGAGGTGCTGTCGCACTACCAGGCCTACGAGTTCCACCCGGTCGTCGCCAAACTGCAGACGTTCTGCTCCGAGGACCTCGGCGGCTTCTACCTGGACGTACTGAAGGACCGCCTGTACACCACGGCCGCTGACTCGAAGGCTCGCCGTGGCGCGCAGAACGCGCTGTATCACATCACCCAGGCGATGCTGCACTGGATGGCGCCGTTCCTGACGTTCACGGCCGAGGAAGCATGGCAGATCTTTGCCCACGGCACCGAGCACAAGGACACCATCTTCACGAGCACGTACTATGCGATCCCGTCGGTGGACGACGGCGACACGCTGTTGCAGAAGTGGCACGAGATCCGTACCGTGCGCGCCGAAGTCACGCGCCAGCTCGAAGCCGTGCGCGTGGAAGGCGACATCGGTTCGTCGCTGCAGGCGGAAGTCACGATCGCCGCGGGCGGTCCGGTGCTGGCCGCGCTGCAGAGCCTGGAAGACGACCTGCGCTTCGTGCTGCTGACGTCGGCCGCCAAGGTCACGCCGGCGCCAGAAGGCGGCGACCTGCTGGTGACGGTCACGCCTTCGCAGCACGCCAAGTGCGAGCGTTGCTGGCACTACCGCGCCGACGTGGGCCACAACCCCGAGCATCCGACGATCTGCGGCCGCTGCGACAGCAACCTGTTCGGCGCCGGTGAACACAGGAGCCACGCCTGATGGCATCGTCCACTCGTTCGACGCGTTCGACGCCGGCCCGCGGCAAGAGCAAGGGCACCAGCAGCAACGTCACGCCGTGGCTGTGGATGGCCTTTGCCCTGCTGGTGGTGATGATCGACCAGTTCTTCAAGGTGGTGATCACGCGCTCGTTCCAGTACGGCGAGTCGCGCCCGGTCACCAGCTTCTTCAACCTGGTGCTGGTCTATAACAAGGGCGCTGCGTTCAGCTTCCTGGCGGATGCGGGCGGGTGGCAGCGCTGGTTCTTCACGCTGCTGGGCGTGGTAGTCGGCGCGTTCATCATCTGGCTGCTCTATCGCCATACCGGACAGAAGCTGTTTTGCCTGGCGGTATCGCTGATTCTTGGTGGTGCCGTGGGCAATGTGGTCGACCGGATCATCCACGGCCACGTGATCGACTTCCTGGACTTCCATCTTCGTAACACGCATTTCCCGGCATTCAACGTGGCGGACTGCGCGATTACGCTCGGGGCGATCCTGCTGATCGTCGACGAGCTGCGGCGCGTGCGACGTCACTGACACCTGTCATACGCCCCTCTCCCACAAGCGGGAGAGGGCGCCAGCCAACTATCCCTTCCAGCGCGTCGCCTCTCCCAGCGGTATCATGCGCAGACTCCCGTCTCCCTGAAGAGCTCTCCCCATGGATTTGCGCGGCAAGCACATCGTCCTTGGTCTGACTGGCGGCATCGCCTGCTACAAGTCAGCCGAGCTGGTCCGACTGCTCACCAAGGCTGGCGCCACGGTGCAGGTGGCGATGACCGAAGCGGCAACGCACTTCATCACGCCTGTCACGATGCAGGCGCTCTCCGGACGCCCGGTGTTCCTCTCCCAATGGGACGCCCGCATCGACAACAACATGGCGCATATCGACCTCTCACGAGAGGCGGACGCCATCCTGATCGCGCCAGCATCGACCGATTTCCTCGCCAAGGTGGCCAACGGCCTCTGCGACGACCTGCTGACCACGCTGTGCATCGCGCGTGAATGCCCGCTGCTGGTGGCGCCGGCGATGAACCGGCAGATGTGGGCCGCCGCGCCAACGCAACGCAATGCCGCGCAGCTACGCGCCGATGGGGTCATGATTCTCGGCCCCGGCACGGGCGACCAGGCCTGTGGAGAAATCGGCGATGGGCGGATGCTCGAACCGGAAGAACTTGTCGAAGACCTGATCGCGTTCTTCCAGCCCAAACCGCTGGCTGGAAAGCGCGTGCTGATCACGGCTGGCCCGACGTTCGAAGCGATCGATCCGGTACGCGGCATCACGAACCTGTCGTCGGGCAAGATGGGATTCTCGATCGCGCGCGCCGCACGTGAAGCGGGTGCCGAGGTACTGCTAGTGGCTGGCCCGACCGCGCTCGACACGCCCCGTGGCGTCACACGCACCGATGTGCGCAGCGCCCAGCAGATGCACGACGCGGTCATGGCGCAACTGCGCGATGTCGACGTGTTCGTCGCCGTGGCCGCCGTGGCGGATTGGCGTCCCGCGGAGGTCGCGCAGCAGAAGCTCAAGAAGGCCAACGACACCGACACGCCGACCCTGCAATTCGTGCAGAACCCGGACATCCTGGCTGCCGTGGCCGCCCGTGCCGATGCCCCCTATTGCGTCGGCTTTGCGGCCGAGAGCGAGAACCTGGAGCAATACGGCGAGCAGAAACGCAAGCGCAAAGGCGTGCCGCTGCTGGTCGGCAATATCGGCCATCGCACGTTCGGTCTCGACGACAACGAGATCGTGCTGTTCGATGCCAACGGCATGACGCGCCTGCCGCGCGCGGACAAGCTCTCGCTGGCGCGCGAGCTTGTCACCGCAATCGGCCAGCGTCTGCCGCGCAAACCCGTGTAATCCGCCGCCCTGCCTGCCATGAGCCAACCCCGCCCCAAGCTGCGCCTGTCGGTGCTCGACCAAAGCCCGGTCATCGCCGGCCATACCGCGCGCGACGCCGTGGCTGCGACCGTCGAACTGGCCCAGATGGCCGACGATCTCGGCTATACCCGCTACTGGTGCGCCGAACACCACGGTCTGCAAGGCGTCTGCAATCCCGCGCCCGAAGTCATGCTGGCGCGGCTGGGCAGCGCGACGAAGCGCATCCGCGTGGGCTCCGGCGGCGTGATGCTGCCCTACTACAGCCCGTTCAAGGTGGCCGAGCAGTTCCGTATGCTCGAAGCGCTGTTCCCGAACCGCGTCGACCTGGGCGTGGGCCGCGCGCCCGGCGGCGATATGCGCACCGCGCAGGCGGTGGCCATGGGGCAGTACAACCGTGGCGACCAGTTCCCGCAACAGGTGCAGGACCTGGTATGGCTGCTGCGCGGGGAAGTCCCGCCCGACCATCTGGCCGAAGGGGTGCTGCTGCAGCCGGTGATCGACACCAAACCCGAACTCTGGGTGCTTGGTTCGAGCGATTTCGGCGGTGCACTGGCCGCCCGTCTCGGGCTGCGATTCGCGTTTGCCCACTTCATCAATGCGCACAGCGGGCATCTGGTGGCGCAGCAATATCGTGAAGTGTTCGAGCCCGGCTACGAGGATAAGCCTTACAGCGCCGCGGCTATCTTCGTGATCTGCGCCGATACCGAACAGGAAGCCGCGACGCTGGAACGCGCGGTCGATATCCGCCGGCTGCAGATGGCCTATGGCGTGAACGCGCCGATTCCCTCGCTGGCGCAGGCGGCTGACTTCACGCCGACCGAACGTGACCGGATGATCATCGAGCACGAACGGCCGCGCACGATCTGCGGCACGCCCGAGCAGGTTGCCGAGCGGATGCTGGCGCTCAAGGACCGGTTCGCGGCGGACGAACTGGTCGTGCTAAGCGTGACGGCCTCCTACAAGGCGCGTCTGCGCACCTATCAGTTGCTGGCCGAGGCATTCGACCTGGCCGCCTGACCCCAGGCCATCCGGCGCGGCGCGGTATGATTCGGCCTTTGGTCAGTCCGTGCTTTTGCCGGACTGCCCAGCCCATCTTTCACGCATTGCAGGAAACCGCTTCCATGACCGTAGCCGCCAATCCGACCGTCGAAATCAAGGTGCTCGACGCCCGCCTGAATGACTGGGGCCTGCCCGCCTACCAGAGCGACATGGCCGCCGCCATCGACCTGCACGCTTGCGTGGACGGTCCGGTCACGATCGAGGCCGGCACGCCTGCGCAACTGATTCCGGCCGGTATCGCGGTGCATATGGCCAACCCGTACATGTGCGCCACGATCGTGCCGCGCTCGGGTCTGGGCCACAAGAAGGGGCTCGTACTCGGTAATTCGATCGGTGTGATCGACGCGGATTACCAGGGGCAAATCATGGTCAGTGTGTGGAACCGCAACGCGCCCGGCACCGAACCGATCGTGATCCAGCCCGGCGAGCGTATCGCCCAGATGATGTTCGTGCCGGTGCTGCGCCCGGTATTCACGACGGTGGAAGAATTCTCGGAGGATTCGACGCGTGGTGCCGGTGGCTTCGGGTCAACCGGCGTCGCGCACGCAAAGGCGTAAAGCCAGAGTAGTGCTCTCCCCCTCACGCACAGCGAGAGAGGGAGAAAGACTTCAGTGCTGCTCGAAGATCAAGGCCACACCGTTGGCCTGCGTCGCCGGGATCAGCGTGACGTCCGGTGACAGGTCGATAGATTCGACACCCTGCTCGCGCCAGTGAGCGCGCGCGCCAGCCAGGTCGGACGTGGCAAGGCGGATGGCCGCATAGCCGCGCCCGGCGCGTTGCAATTGCGGCGCGCCAGTGGCAACCGCCAGCGCCTGCGGCGCCACGATCACGAACCTGGCGTCGCCAATGGCGATCGTGGCAGCCTCATCGGTCGCCTCGATGATCGCCCCGCCCGTCAGCACAGCGTAGGCCTCGGCCGTCGCGCTCACCTGCCCCGCCTCCACCACCAGATACGTTGCCGCAATGGCCCGAGCGCCATTAGCGTGCGCAGTCCATTCCGGGCGCCACAGCAGCTCCGGCGTGCGGTGTTCGCAGACGAAGTAGCGCGCGCCCGGCGCGCCATCAAGTGCCGTAACGCGGAACGTGGCCGGATGCTCGCTGCCATCATCGAGCCGGACCGGGCGTGAGAACTCGATCGGATCGGACGGCTGGAAGCCCGCCGCACGCAGGCGGTCGGCCGTGGCGAACGCATTGCTGCTCTTGCAGGACATGGCCGCGCAGCCATCCCCGCCCTGCTGGGCGCCCCAGTAGTACTGACGACTCGGGCTCGGCGCGGTGACGTGCAGCAGTTCCAGGTAATCACGCGCCAGCATGATGCAGTGGTTCTGCGATCCTAGCGTGTGATAGCCGCGCGGCGTCAGCGTGAATCCCAACGCGCGCCAGTTGGCAACCGCGGCGTCCAGGTCGCCGCAAACCACCACGGCATGATCGAAAGGTTCAGGCAGACCGCTCATTGCTGACTCGACATTTACTCGAACTGGATATTGGCCTTGCGAGCCACCGCCTGCCATTTGTCATGCTCGTGGCGCACCAGGTTGCCGAGGTCGGCAGGTGTGCCAACCGCAATTTCGAAACCCTGAGCCGTCAGCGCCTCAACCACCTTCGGCTGGCGAATTGCGACGCCCAGAGCATCGTGCAGGCGGGTCACGGTATCGGGCTGCATATGAGCCGGGCCGAAAACGCCGATCCACGAGTAGGCCTCGAAGCCCTTGAAGCCCTGCTCGGCCACGGTCGGCACCTGCGGAAGCTGTTTGATGCGGCTCGATCCGGTCACGCCGAGCACCTTGATCGTCTTGGCGGCGATGTGGGCCTGCACGGCGGCGTAGCTGCTGAAGAACAGGTCGACCTCCCCCGCCAGCACGGCTTGCACAGCCGGGCCGCCCCCCTTGTAGGGCACGTGGAGGAACTGGACACCCGCGTCGGTGGCCAGCGCTTCCGCGGCAAGCTGGTTCAGGCTGCCAATGCCCGACGAGGCATAGCGCACGCCTTTGGGATTGGCGCGGGCCAATTCCACGAGTTCACGCACGTTCGAGGCTGAAAGCGCCGGATTGGCGGCGATCACCAGCGGGAAGCGCACCAGTTGGGAAATCGGCGTGAAATCCTTGAACGTGTCGTACGGCAGGTTCTTGTACGCAAATGGATTGATCGCATGCGTATCGAAAGCCATCAGCAGCGTATTGCCATCCGGCTTGGCACGCGCCACGGTGCTGCTGGCAATCAGTCCACCAGCGCCAGGCTTGTTATCGACGACGACGGTCTGGCCGAGTCCACTCTTCAGCCCGGGCTGCAGTTGGCGCGCAACGATGTCCACGCTGCCACCCGGCGGGAACGGCAACACCATGGAAATGGGACGGCCACCCGAGGCAGGTTCTGCCGCCCGGGCAAGGCTGGAGATCGAAGCGACGGGCACGGCACCCATCGGCAAGGTCTTGAGCAGCAGACGGCGCAGCCGCATGCGGTCTGGAGAGGACATCGGTGACTTGAGCTGTGCGGCCACATGGCCGCGTGACAAAAAAGAAAGGGCGACATGCCGCCCGCCCGTATTTTGCCCGATGATCGCTCACGTTGCAGGCAATGCCTTCGCTGATCGCCCAAAAGCCCACGAGGCTGGAACAATCGCCCAAGAAAAACGGCCGGGGATGACCCGGCCGATATCCAATTTTGCTGATATGTCAGACGCTCAGACTTCTGCGCGCTGCTCGCTTTCCGGCGCCTCGGGCGGCTCCGGATCCGCCTCGGAGAACGTCAGCTTGATCTGGTCGTCGTCGTCCAGGTCCACCGCGACCTTGCCGCCGCTGACAAGCTTGCCGAACAGCAGCTCGTCGGCCAGCGCCTTGCGGATCATGTCCTGGATCAGACGTTGCATCGGACGGGCACCCATCAGCGGATCGAAGCCCTTCTTCGCCAGATACTTGCGCAGCTTCTCCGAGAAGCTGGCATCTACCTTCTTCTCGTGCAGTTGCTCTTCCAGCTGCATCAGGAACTTGTCCACCACGCGCAGAATGATTTCCTCATCCAGCGAACGGAAGCTGATCATCGCATCGAGCCGGTTACGGAACTCGGGTGTGAACATCCGTTTGATATCGGCCATCTCGTCGCCCTGCTCGCGGGCGGTGGTGAAGCCGATCGTGGCACGGTTCATCGTCTCGGCACCCGCATTGGTGGTCATGATGATGATCACGTTGCGGAAGTCGGCACGGCGACCGTTGTTGTCGGTGAGCGAACCGTGGTCCATCACCTGCAACAGGATGTTGAAGATATCCGGATGTGCCTTTTCGATCTCGTCGAGCAGGAGCACGCAGTGCGGCTTCTTCGTGACGGCCTCGGTCAGCAGGCCGCCCTGGTCGAAACCGACATAGCCCGGGGGCGCGCCGATCAGGCGGCTCACCGCGTGGCGCTCCATGTATTCGGACATGTCGAAGCGCAGCAACTCAATGCCCATGATGAACGCGAGCTGCTTGGCCACTTCGGTCTTGCCGACGCCGGTCGGGCCCGAGAACAGGAACGAGCCGATCGGCTTGTCGGTCTTGCCCAGGCCAGCACGCGACATCTTGATCGCCGAAGCCAGCGCCTCGATAGCCGGGTCCTGACCGAACACCACCGACTTCAGGTCGCGTTCCAGCGTCTGCAACTTGCTGCGGTCGTCCTGGTTCACGCTTTGCGGCGGGATACGCGCGATGCGCGACACGATGTCCTCGATCTCGGCCTTGCCGATCGTCTTCTTCTGCTTCGACTTCGGCAGGATGCGCTGTGCCGCACCCGCTTCATCGATCACATCGATCGCCTTGTCCGGCAGATGACGGTCCGTGATGAAGCGTGCCGACAGTTCGGCCGCCGCGGTCAGCGCCGAGGCTGCGTACTTGACGCCGTGATGCTCCTCGAAGCGCGACTTCAGGCCACGCAGAATCTGCACGGTCTGGTCTACCGAAGGCTCGACCACGTCGATCTTCTGGAATCGACGCGATAACGCCGCATCCTTCTCGAAGATGCCACGGTACTCGGTGAACGTGGTCGCGCCGATGCACTTGAGCTGCCCCGACGACAGCGCCGGTTTCAGCAGGTTGCTGGCATCCAGCGTGCCGCCCGATGCGGCGCCCGCGCCGATCAGCGTGTGGATCTCGTCGATGAACAGGATCGCGTTCGGATTGTCCTTGAGCGACTTCAGCACGCCCTTGAGGCGCTGCTCGAAGTCACCACGGTACTTGGTGCCGGCCAGCAGTGCGCCCATGTCGAGCGAGTACACCACGGCCTTTTCCAGGATATCCGGCACCTCGCCCTTGGTGATGCGCCAGGCCAGACCTTCGGCGATCGCCGTCTTGCCCACGCCGGCCTCGCCGGTCAGCAGCGGGTTGTTCTTGCGGCGGCGGCACAGCACCTGGACGACGCGCTCGACTTCGCTTTCGCGGCCGATCAGCGGATCGATCTTGCCGGCCTTGGCCAGCGTGTTCAGGTTCTGGGTGTATTGCTCGAGCGGGCTTTCCTTGCCGTCACCGCCCTCGCCTTCGGCGTTGCCGTCGCCATGCTTGGCGGGCTCGGCCTGATCCTTGCGGATGCCGTGGCTAATGAAATTCACCACGTCCAGGCGCGTGACGCCCTGCTGCTGCAGGTAGTAGACCGCGTGGGAATCCTTCTCGCCGAAGATCGCCACCAGCACGTTCGCGCCAGTCACCTCCTTCTTGCCGTTGGAGGTCGACTGCACGTGCATGATGGCGCGCTGGATCACTCGCTGGAAACCGAGTGTCGGCTGTGTGTCCACTTCATCGGTGCCGGGCACGACCGGCGTGTTGTCGGCGATGAAGTTCTTCAGACTAGTGCGCAAGTCCTCGATGTTGGCTGCGCACGCGCGCAGCACCTCGGCCGCCGTGGGGTTGTCGAGCAACGCCAGCAGCAGGTGTTCCACGGTGATGAACTCGTGGCGCGCCTGGCGAGCCTCGACGAAGGCCATGTGCAGGCTCACTTCCAATTCTTGCGCAATCATGCTTCCTCCATCACGCACTGCAGCGGGTGCCCCGCCTGCCGCGCATGGGTTGATACAAGCTCGACTTTGGTCGCCGCGATATCACGCGTATAGATACCACAAACGCCCTTACCTTCCCGGTGGACGGTCAGCATGATCTGCGTCGCCGTTTCCCGGTCCCTGCTGAAATACTGCTGCAGGATCATCACGACGAACTCCATCGGAGTGTAGTCGTCGTTGAGCAGGACCACCTTGTACATCGCCGGCGGCTTGAGCTGCTGCTCCTTCCGTTCGATGACAGTGCCCGTTTCGCGTTGGGGGGTGTTCGCCAGCCGTGTCGCCATGGCTTTTATTCTAACCCTTGTTCACAAGTCTGCAATTTGGGGAACTGGGCTGTTATTCAAGCCCCGCACCCGGTAAATTCTCTGCGTGGCCCGCCACACAAAGGACGTTCGGCGCACGTTGGCGGAGCACGCCGCACACGAGCGGGACGGCTCCCTGGCACCAGTCCGGGGCATTCGGGAAAATCCGTACGCCCCGCGCCAAAGGTACCACTGGTGGCCGTTTCAATCCCGCCACACCCCGCGCCGAGTGGGGATTCTGCCAGCTTGACAGTATGTAGGTTTGCCGAAAGAATCGTTCGCGCATTCGGGCATGGCCACGCGAGCCAAGCAACAAGGTCAGTCCGGATGATTCCGTGAGCAGGGGAGGCCCACGACCGGCGTCGTTCATGCGTCCGCATGCCAGCATTTGACTGGTAACCGGGCGCCGACCACGCGAATCTCATCGATACGGCACCTTTTGGCTGCCGGTGCCGCAGGGCGCCGACGCTGGAAGCCCGTCGAAGTGTTTTTCAGCTGGCCATCGGTTTCCCCGCTTGAAATCTGCTTTTTCGTTGGGGGAGTTTATGGCAAGCGGTATCGTCAAATGGTTCAATGACGCCAAGGGTTTCGGCTTTATCAAGCCGGACGACGGCGAGGAAGAACTGTTTGCGCACTTTTCGGCAATTCAGATGTCGGGTTTCAAGACGCTGAAGGAAGGCCAGCGTGTGGTGTTCGAAATCGTGCAAGGCCCGAAGGGCAAGCAAGCTACGAACATCCAGGACGCGAACCAGTAAGAGTGCGCCGCGACCGAACCGGCCGCAGAGCCGCGTCGGTCCGTCAGGATGCTGGGGGATGTACCCCCGCGGAACGGGATCCAGTGCCACGGTACGGCAATGCCGGCCAGCGGCACGCTGCTTTTGGCGGTACGCCACGCATCCGATGGAACGCCCGGCCTCGTGCCGGGCGTTCTGCTTTCCGCCCCTCGCGCTCACTCCCACCGTCCGTCGATATTCCGACCGCTCGCCCGCTGGGCGTCTTCGCGGCTGACTATCCGCAACGCAAGGACCGAAGACCTTGCCCCCAATCGAATTTCGCTATCAGGCCAACGCCGCGACGATCGGGTGATCTACGTCGGCCGTTAGACGTGAAAAAGCCCCGCATCTGCGGGGCTTCCTGTCTCCGGCGGAGTGGCCGTCGCGCTTACATATTGTCGATCATCACCTGACCAAACCCCGAGCACGACACCTGCGTCGCACCTTCGAGCAGCCGGGCGAAGTCGTACGTGACCTTCTTCGACTGGATCGACTTCTCCATCGAGCGAATGATCAGGTCGGCCGCTTCGGTCCAGCCCATGTGGCGCAGCATCATTTCCGCGGAGAGGATTTCCGAACCTGGGTTCACGTAGTCCTTGCCTGCATACTTCGGCGCGGTGCCGTGCGTGGCTTCGAACATGGCGACCGAATCGGACATGTTCGCGCCCGGCGCGATGCCGATGCCACCCACCTGGGCAGCCAGGGCGTCGGAAATGTAGTCACCGTTCAGGTTCAGCGTGGCGATCACCGAATACTCAGCCGGACGCAGCAGAATCTGCTGCAGGAATGCGTCGGCGATAGCGTCCTTGACGACGATATCGCGGCCAGTCTTTGGATTCTTGAACTTGCACCACGGGCCGCCATCGACCAGCTCCGCGCCAAACTCCTGCTGCGCGAGTTCATAGCCCCAATCGCGGAAGCCGCCTTCGGTGAACTTCATGATGTTGCCCTTGTGCACGAGCGTCACCGACGGCTTGTCGTTGTCGATCGCGTACTGGAGCGCCTTGCGCACCAAGCGCTGCGTGCCCTCCTTCGAGACGGGCTTGATGCCGATGCCGGACGTTTCCGGGAAGCGGATCTTCTTCACGCCCATTTCGTTCTGCAGGAAGGCGATCAGCTTCTTCGCGCCTTCGCTTTCGGCTTCCCACTCGATACCGGCATAGATGTCTTCCGAGTTCTCGCGGAAGATCACCATGTCGGTCTTCTCGGGCTCGCGCACCGGGGACGGCACGCCCTTGAAATAGCGCACCGGGCGCAAGCAGACATAGAGATCGAGCTGCTGACGCAGTGCCACGTTCAGCGAGCGGATGCCGCCACCGACCGGCGTGGTCAGCGGACCCTTGATCGACACCACGTATTCCTTGACCACTTCCATGGTCTCTTCCGGCAGCCACACATCCGGGCCGTAGACCTTGGTCGACTTCTCGCCGGCGTAGATCTCCATCCACGAGATCTTGCGCTTGCCGCCATACGCCTTGGCCACGGCGGCATCCACCACCTTCAGCATCACCGGAGTGATATCGACACCCGTGCCGTCACCTTCGATGTAGGGAATGATCGGATTATCCGGCACGTTCAGCGAAAGATCGGTGTTGACCGTGATCTTCTCGCCTGCCGGCACCTTGATGTGCTGATACATATTCGTCTCCAACTGCGGATGGGGGTAAGGACAGCACCAGGCCGCAGAGCCCGGCAATGCGATTGTGTCGTGCAAGGCATTGTAACGGGCGAATTGGATTCGCCACGTGAACGGCCGCGATCACATCTCGCTCGGCATTTCATGTCAGTCTTATATAAGACCCAAGAGCATCCGCATATTATGCATAAACGCCGTGGGCACGCCAAATGATTCGGCGGCTCGTGCATACTTCGCGCCCATGACCCTGATCGCGCTAAACAAACCCTACCAGACCATGAGCCAGTTCTCCGCGCACCCCTCGCGCGCGACGCTGGCGGACTGTGTCGACGTGCCTGGCGTGTATCCTGCCGGCCGGCTTGATGCGGACAGCGAAGGTCTGCTGCTGCTCACCGACGATGGCGCGCTGCAGGCACGCATCGCCGATCCGCGACACAAGCTCGTCAAGACGTACCTCGCTCAGGTGGAAGGTGTTCCAGACGAGGCCGCGCTGGCCACCCTTCGCGCCGGCGTGGACCTGGGAGATTTCAAGACGCTGCCAGCAAAGGCGCGCGTCGTCGCTGAGCCGGCATGGTTGTGGGAACGCCATCCTCCGATCCGTTATCGCGCAGCCATTCCCACTACGTGGATCGAGTTGTCGATCCGCGAAGGCAAGAACCGGCAGGTGCGCCGCATGACTGCCGCGGTGGGGCTCCCCACGCTTCGACTCGTCCGCATATCTATCGGCAATCTGAAACTGCCGGAGCTGGGATTGATGCCCGGCCAATGGTGCGAAACAGATGTCTCGAAACTAGGACTTTCAAGCAGCAATCCGCATGTTTCGACTGCAAGACCTGAACGCGCACCGACATCAGGACCGGCAAGACGCAGTTACAAATTCAAGTAAATATGGCGTCAACGGCCAGCCTTGCCGCTTCGTTTTTCGAGTGACACGTTCTACTACGCGTCGCACTCACCAAATGCTGGACACAAATTCTCGAGGTACTCGCAAATGAAAAAACTGATCGCTGCCCTGGTTGTTGGTCTGTTCGCTACCGGCGCTTTCGCCCAGGCTTCGGCTCCCGCCGCTGCTGATGCTGCCGCACCGGCCGCCAAGGAAGCCAAGCCCGCGAAGTCCACCAGCAAGAAGCATCACAGCAGCAAGAAGCATAGCTCGAAGAAGACTGAAGCTTCGGCTCCGGCTGCTCAGTAAGGCAGTTCGCGCGCGACTCGCCGGCATCGGTTCGGCGCTCACGCGAAGGGCAGGCACGTTTCGACGGCCTGCCTTTTTTATTGCGCGAACGACTGACGCACGCGCGCTGCGCTATGCTCTCGGCTGCAGTCGACCCACTCACTCCCGATAACGCCATGCATCGCATGATCAAGACTCTGCTGGCCGCAGGCACCACGGTGCTGGCCACGCTCGCCCACGCACAAAGCGCGCTGCCCGTGATTCCGCTGACCGCTGGCATGTATGCCATCCAGGCGGAGGTGGCGGCCTCGCCCGAGGCGCGCGAACGCGGCCTGATGTTCCGCAAGACGATGCCCGCCAATGCCGGCATGTTGTTCGTGTTCGAGGATAAGGCCGGCCACTGTTTCTGGATGAAGAACACCGACCTGCCGCTGTCGATCGCCTTCCTGGCCGATGACGGCAGCATCGTGAACATCGAGGAGATGAAGCCGCAGACCGAGGACAATCACTGCCCGCGCGCGGCCGTGCGCTACGCGCTGGAAATGAACAAGGGATGGTTTGCCCAGAAGGGCCTCAAGCCGGGCGCGAAGATCGGCGGACTGCCTCAGCCGAAGTAGCCTCGATAGCCGCAGCAAGGCAGCCCGCGAACTGCGTGTTTGCAGGCTGCGGCGCGTTTAATCGCGGAAGTTGTTGAAGTCGAGGGGCGCCTCGTTGGCGTCCTTGCGCAGCATGGCGATCACCGCCTGCAGATCGTCGCGCTTGGTACCCGATACGCGCACCGCATCGCCCTGGATGCTGCCCTGGACCTTGATCTTGCTGTCCTTGATCATGCGCACGATCTTCTTGGCGAGATCGCCGGTCACGCCCTTCTTGATCGTGATGACCTGCTTGACCTTGTCGCCGCTAATCTTCTCGACCTTGCCGTAGTCCAGGAAGCGCACGTCCACGTTGCGCTTGGCCATCTTGTTGATCAGGACGTCCTTGACCTGATCCAGCTTGAAATCGTCATCGGCAAAGGCGATCAGCTCGCCCTCCTTCTGCTCGACCCGGGCATCGGAACCCTTGAAGTCGAAACGCGTGGAGATTTCCTTGTTGGCCTGCTCCACGGCGTTCTTCACTTCGACCATATTGGCTTCACACACTACGTCAAACGACGGCATTTCAATTCTCCTGGTATTGCATGGCCGCTGGCACAAAGCAGCGGCCGGTCCGTAACGGTTACGTATAATCGGGCCTGCCTCTCAGTCCGGGGAGGCCATTCCGCCGCTTCGGCGCCCGCTTTTCCCGTCCTTGCATGGCAGATTTCCTCGAATTCTATCCCCTGCGCACCCACAATACATTCGGGTTCGATGCGCGCGCGCGCCTAGCCGTCCATATTCGCAACGAATCGGATCTGGTTTCGGCCCTGTCCGACCCTCGGATCGGCAATCTGCCCATCGTCGTGCTCGGTGGCGGCAGCAACGTGGTGCTGACCGGCGATCTCGATGCATGTGTGCTGCTGATGGAAATCCCCGGGTACGACGTGGCGGAGGATGATTCCAGCTGGCTCGTCACGGCCGGCGCCGGGGAAACCTGGCACGGGCTGGTGAACCGCACGATCGACGAAGGGATGCCTGGCCTGGAAAACCTGGCGCTGATCCCGGGCACGGCCGGCGCCGCCCCGATCCAGAACATTGGCGCATATGGCGTGGAACTGCGCGAACGCTTCGCCCGGCTACGTGCCTATGACCGGCAATCCGGCGACTTTGTCACGATCGACCTGAACACATGCGCGTTCGGCTACCGGGACAGCCTGTTCAAGCGCGAAGGCCGCGACCGCTACATCATCACCGCCGTCACGCTGCGGCTGCCAAAAACCTGGCAACCGGTACTGAACTACGGCGAGCTGGCGCGTGAACTGGAAGGTGTGCGCACGCCCGATGCGGCGCAAGTCCGCGACGCGATCGTCGCGATCCGCTCGCGCAAGCTGCCGGATCCGGCAAAGATCGGCAACGCCGGGAGCTTCTTCAAGAATCCGGTCGTCGACGCCGCGCTGCGCAATGCCCTGCTGGCCGACCACCCTGCCCTCGTCAGCTATCCGCAACCCGATGGCAGCTACAAGTTGGCCGCAGGCTGGTTGATCGACCAGTGTGGATTCAAGGGTGTCGACGACGGCCCAGTTGGCGTCTACGGCAAACAGGCGCTGGTGCTGGTGCACCACGGCGGTGGAACCGGCGCGGCGCTGCTGGCGCTGGCTAACCGCATCGCGGACGCAGTGCAGGCGCACTTCGGAGTCCGGATCGAGCCGGAACCGGTGATTCTGTAGAGGGTGTCTGCTCCCCTCTTCCACAACGTGGGAGAGGGGAAAGTTCTCAGTACGGCTTAACCGAAGTGGCAGACGTAATCCAGGGTCTCGGTCACTTCGATGTCGAAGCTGCTGTTGCCCGGCACGTCAAACTGCTGACCAGCGCCATAGGTCTTCCACTCGTCCGAACCCGCCAGACGCACGCGGCAGACGCCGGCATTAATTTCCATGATTTCGGGCGCGCCGGTGTTGAACGTCAGCGCGGCCGGGAAAATCACGCCGAGCGTCTTGCGCGTGCCGTCGGCAAAGGTCACCGTGTGGCTGACGCACTTGCCATCGAAATACAGGTTGGCCTTCTTGACCACGGATACGTTGTCGAACTGGCTCATCTCAATCTCCTCGAGTCTTCGGGTTTCATCAAATCGGTGGGCGTAAAAAAGGGAGCCTGGACGGCCCCCTTTGATCGGCTCCGGCAGGTGCTTAGTAGCGGCCGCAGAGCAGGTATTCCATCAGCGCCTTCTGCACGTGCAGGCGGTTCTCGGCTTCTTCCCACACCACGCTGCGCGGGCCGTCGATCACCGCCGCTTCCACTTCCTCACCACGGTGCGCGGGCAGGCAGTGCATGAACAGGGCGTCGTCCGCGGCGCGATCCATCATCGCGGTCGTCACCATCCAATCCTTGAACGCACGCTTGCGCGCATCGTTCTCGGCCTCGAAGCCCATGCTGGTCCACACGTCGGTGGTGACCAGATGTGCGCCCTGGCAAGCGTCGAGCGGATTATCGAACACCTTCACGCGCGACGCGGCCCAGTCCGGCACCATCGCCGGATCGAGCTGATAGCCCGGGGGCGCCGAGAAATGGAACGTGAAATCAAGGCGCTCGGCGGCCTGGATCCAGGTGTAGGCCATGTTGTTGGCATCGCCGATCCACGCCACCGTCTTGCCGGCGATGGCGCCGCGCTGTTCGATGTACGTGAACACGTCGGCCAGTACCTGGCACGGGTGGTATTCGTTGGTGAGCCCGTTGATCACCGGCACACGCGAGTGCTTGGCAAAGCGGTCGATGATGTCCTGTCCGAACGTGCGGATCATGATGATGTCGACCATGCGCGAAATCACCTGGGCGGCATCCTCGATCGGCTCGCCACGGCCCAGTTGCGAATCGCGGGTATTCAGGAACACCGCGTGACCGCCGAGCTGGTGGATGCCGGCTTCGAACGACAGGCGCGTGCGCGTGGAATTCTTCTCGAAGATCATGGCCAGCGTGCGGTCATGCAACGGGTGCCACGTTTCGTAGTTCTTGAACTTCGCCTTGAGGATCTGCGCGCGGTCCAGCAGGTACTCGTACTCGTCGGCACTGAGATCGCTGAACTGGAGGTAATGCTTGATCGGGGTTGGGCTCATAAAACAAATAAGGCGGCTCGGTTTGGACACGTGGCCCGGACGCCAGACTGGGCGATCCTTCAGGGCCAGAGCGTGTCGCGGAGCCGCCTTTCGCGTCGCTTACGCAATGTAATTGCAAGAATCATAAGGGATTATTCCTGCTTTGGCGAGCCCGTAGCGCCCACTGGCGACACGCGCCGGGGCCCCCATTGACAGGTTTCCGACAGGATTTCCCGCTATGCGCAACTCTTATATAAGATATAATACTCGCTGATTCACGCGGGGCCCGGCATACCCATGCCACCGCCCGCCGCCGGCATCAAAAGTGCCCCCGCCGACACCACCGCCCTGCTGCTCCAGCCCGGATGCGCGAGAACCTTTGCGCTCCGGATGCGTCAAACGGGCGCCCGTTGAAGCGGGTTTACCGTCGAGTCACCAAGCAGATCCCCGCAGTCCCATGACGACCCCCCAAGTTCGCGAATATTTCATCCAAGGTGTGACCAAGGAAGGCAAGACCTTCCGCCCGAGCGACTGGGCTGAGCGACTGTGCGGGGTGATGGCGCAATTTCGCCCCGAGGGCGACACCGGCGACCCTCGCCTGACCTACTCGCCGTATGTGCGACCGATGATCGTGGCCGGGGTCAAGAACGTTGTGGTGGACACCCGCCTGCGGGATATCGAGCCCAAGGCGCTCGACTTCGTCCTGAACTTCGCGCGCGACAACAACCTCCAGGTCGTCGAAGCCTGCTCGTTCGGCGAATAAGCGACGGGAGCACGGGTCGCGGCAGGCGCGGCCCGGACAGAGCCGTCAGGCAAACCCAACAGGAAGCAAGGGGAAGGAAAGCGGACCCGAAGCCGCAATCAGTAGCCGGAAAACAAAAAAAGCTCGTCGCAATGACGAGCTTTTTTTGTACCACAGGGTCACCGGAGTGACCCAGGCAGCTATCAGGCAGCCATGGCCTTGATGGCGGCCGACAGGCGCGACTTGTGACGTGCAGCCTTGTTCTTGTGCACGATCTTCTTGTCGGCGATGCTGTCGATCACGACTTGCGACTGCTTGTAGATCTCAGCAGCAGCGGCCTTGTCACCAGCGTCGATAGCCTTGCGAACGGCCTTGACGGCAGTGCGCAGGCGCGAGCGCAGGCTGGAGTTGTGGGCGTTCGCGGCGACGGCTTGGCGCGCGCGCTTGCGAGCTTGTGCGGAATTTGCCATGTATCTCTTCCTGAATTCAGAATGCGCGCCCGGGGCGACGCAACAAAATGGGACGCAACAATTAAGTCACATCTGCGACCCGGGATGTTCGGACAAACGAATCCGGAACGCGACTGTCCTTGCGAATCGGCGATTATACACACATCGCAACAGGACAGGCAAGAACAACCCGTACCTGTCGCACCACGCCCGCCCCTGCCCCGTCGTACGGGGGCAAGTCACGGTCGATCCGCAAGGCTGCATCCGTATAATACCCGCCACATGAGCAGTCGCAGCCGCGCAGGAAGCGTGGTGTCGCGGCAACTTTACGGCCGGCCGAGCGTCTCAAACCCGTTTGCCGCCCCGGCGCAGACCGCACGCCGGCCTCACGCTTCCCCGAATTCTCATCTTGAACCTGCTCAAAGCGCTTGCCACCATCAGCAGCCTGACGATGCTCTCCCGCATCACCGGCCTGGTGCGCGAAATCCTGATCGCCCGTGCCTTTGGCGCCTCGGACATGACCGACGCCTTCAACGTGGCGTTCCGCATCCCCAACCTGCTGCGCCGCATTTTTGCCGAAGGCGCGTTCTCGCAGGCCTTCGTGCCGATCCTGAACGAGTACCACGGCAAGCGCGGCCATGACGAGACCATGAGCCTGGTGGATGCCGTGGCCACGGTGATGACCTGGGTGCTGGCCGCAGTATCGCTGCTCGGGGTGATCGGCGCGCCGATCGTCATGACGGTGGTCGCCACCGGCTTCCGTGGTGACTCCGAAACCTACAACGCCGCCGTCTTCATGACGCGCGTGATGTTCCCGTACATTGGCCTGATCTCGATGGTGGCCCTGGCCTCGGGCATCCTGAACACTTGGCGCAACTTCGCCGTGCCAGCGTTCACGCCCGTCCTGCTGAACCTCTGCCTGATCGTGGCCGCCCTGTTCGTGGGCCCGCACATGAGCCAGCCAATCTACGCGCAGGCGTGGGGCGTGCTGGTCGGTGGCGTGCTGCAGCTGGTGATCCAGGTACCCGCGATGCGCAAGCTCGGCGTGATGCCGCGTGTGTCGCTCAACCTGCGCGCCGCCTGGGCAAACCCTGGCGTGCGCCGCGTGATCACGCAAATGCTGCCGGCGCTGCTGGCCGTATCGGTGGCGCAGATCAGCCTGATCATCAATACCAATATCGCGTCGCGACTCGGAGCCGGCGCGGTGTCGTACATCACCTATGCCGATCGGCTGATGGAATTCCCCACCGCGCTGCTCGGCGTCGCGCTAGGCACGATCCTGCTGCCTAGCCTGTCGCGGGCAAGCGCCGAGGACAATCGCGAGGAATACTCCGGCCTGCTCGACTGGGGCCTGCGCCTGACGTTCCTGCTGGCGCTGCCGTGCGCGGCCGGACTGATGCTGTTCGGCACGCCGATCACGTCGGTGCTGTTCCACTATGGCCGGTTCGACGCCCATGCGGTCGAAATGACGCAGCAGGCATTGACCACCTACGGTGTCGGGCTGCTTGCGCTGATTCTGATCAAGATCCTGACGCCGGGCTTCTACGCGCGCCAGGACATCCGGACGCCGGTCAAGATCGCCATTCTCGTGCTGAGCATCACGCAGGCATCCAACTATGTGTTCGTGCCGATGCTCCAGCACGCGGGCCTGCCGCTGTCGATCAGCTTTGGCGCCACGGTGAACGCCCTGCTGCTGTTCTACGGCCTGCGCCGACGCGGCTACTACCACCCGGCGCCGGGCTGGGGCCTGTTCCTGCTGCGACTGGTGGCCGCGATGCTGATCCTGTCGGGCATGCTGCTCTGGTTCGCACGCAACTTCGACTGGATCGCGCTGGGCGCCACCCCGGGGTTGCGCATCGCGCTGATGGGCGCCTGCCTGGTACTTGCGGCGACGGTCTACTTCGGTACACTGTGGCTCATGGGCCTGCGCTACTCCTCCTTCCGGCGCCGCGCGGGCTAGTCAGGAACCCGCCATGACCTCCACGAAAGTCCTGGACTACTTCGCCAGCCTCGTGGCCGACGACGACGCGATCCCGCTCACCGAGACCGCGTTGGCGATCGCCCAGGACGCCTATCCTGACCTGGACCTGCAAGCCGAACTGGCAGCCCTGGATGTTCTGGCCCTGCGCCTGAAGCGCCGGATCGCGGAGGGGACGGCGGCCATCCAGCGCCTGCGCCTGCTCAATCATTTCTTCTACCGCGATCTCGGCTTCGGCCCCAACGCGAACGACTACTACGATCCGGACAACTCGTACCTGAACGTGGTGCTCAAGCAGCGCCGGGGCATTCCGATCTCGCTGGCCGTCCTCTACATGGAACTCGGCCAGCAGATCGGCCTGCCGCTCAAGGGTGTTGCCTTCCCCAGCCACTTCCTGGTTCGCATGACGATTCCGGCGGGCGAGGTCGTGCTCGACCCGCTGACCGGCGAGACGCTTTCGAAGGAACAGTTGCAGGAAATGCTCGACCCCTATCTCGAGCGCGAGGGGATCACCAATTCGAGCGAAGTGCCGCTTGGCCTGTTTTTGCAAACGGCCAGCCATCGCGAGATCATCGCGCGGATGCTGCGCAACCTGAAGGCGATCTATTTGCAGGAGTCACGCTGGCAGCGGCTGCTGGCGGTGCAGAACCGCCTGGTGATCCTGTTGCCGGACTCGATCGAGGAAGTACGCGACCGGGGGCTGGCGTATGCCAACCTGGAATGCTTCCGCCCGGCGCTGGAGGACCTGGAAGCCTATGTCCAGGCCCGCCCCGATGCGGCCGACTCCACGCAGATCCGCGATCGGATGCCGGCCTTGCGGATGATGAGCCGCAGCCTCAACTAACGGCTGCAGGCCCATCCGACCCCGCCCCGCTCAGGAAGCGCGCGTATCGCGCGCCTTGCCGCGCACCAGCTTCCACAACCCGCCCAGCACCAGCGGCACCACGGCCGCGCCAATACCAGCCAGCACGATCAGGTTCAGGTATTGCTTGATGAACGGCAGGTTGCCGAAGAAGTAACCGGCGAATACCAGGCCGAACACCCAGATCACCGCGCCGATCACATTGAACAGCTGGAATCGCGCGAACGTCATCTGCGACACGCCGGCCACGAACGGCGCGAACGTGCGCACGATCGGGATGAAACGTGCCATCACCAGCGTCTTGCCGCCATGCTTCTCGTAGAACATGTGCGTCTTGAGCAGCGCCTTCTGGTCCAGGAATCGCCACTGGTGATCGAATACCTTCGGCCCGATCCAGCTACCGACCATGTAGTTGACCGTATTGCCGGTCACCGCCGCCAACAGCAGCAGCCCCGCCAGCACCCATTCGTTCATCGCGCCGGTCGCGCACATCGCGCCGGCAATGAACAGCAGCGAGTCGCCCGGCAGGAAGGGCAGCACCACCAGCCCCGTCTCGGCAAAGACGATCGCAAACAGGATGCCGTAGACCCAGACGCCATAGTCCAGGACGAACTGTCCGAGGAATTTGTCGACATGGAGAACCATGTCGAGCAGTTGCAATGCGGTATCCAAATTTGTCCCCATTCAATGAAGGTCCACATCATACAAGAGCGCCCGGTTTGATCCGTCACCTGGCGCCCGGAAAAGTGCCCAGGACTGTGCCGAATTCGTGTCCTCGCGCACGTATAATCGCCCACATGCCTGCCGAAGCCGACCGTACCCATCCTCGCACCGCCCAACCCAACCGCCCCATTCGCCCGCTGCCGGACCAGCTGATCAGCCAGATCGCTGCCGGCGAAGTGGTGGAACGGCCCGCGTCGGTCGTCAAGGAACTGCTCGAGAACGCACTCGACGCCGGCGCCACGCAACTGGGTATCCGGCTCGAGGAAGGCGGCGTGAGACGCATCGTCATCACCGACAACGGCTGCGGCATTCCCGCCGACGAACTGCCCGTCGCGCTGATGCGCCACGCCACCAGCAAGATCGCCTCACTGGACGAACTCGAATCGGTCCTGACACTGGGCTTCCGCGGCGAGGCGCTGGCCTCGATTGCCTCGGTCTCCCATCTCGTGCTGACCAGCCGCACGGCCACCGCCACGCACGCCACCCAGATCAGCGCCGACACAGGCCATCTGCAACCCGCTTCAGGCGGAGTTGGCACGATGATCGACGTGCAGCACCTGTACTTCAACACGCCAGCCCGTAGAAAGTTCCTGAAATCGGAACAAACCGAGCTGGGGCATTGCCTGGAAATGATCCGCCGCGTCGCGCTGGCACGGCCCGATGTCACGATTTCGGTGCACCACAACGGCAAGCCGCTGGAGCACTGGAATGCCGGCGACGTGGCCACGCGCACGGCGCAGGTGCTCGGCAGCGACTTCGCGCGCGCCCGCCTACCGCTCGACGAACAGGCCGACGCGCTGCACCTCTATGGCTTTGCCGGACTGCCCACCGCATCGCGAGGCCGGCCGGACCAGCAGTATTTCTTCGTCAATGGCCGTTTCGTGCGCGACAAGCTGCTCAACCATGCTGTACGCAGCGCCTATCAGGACGTGCTGCATGGGGACCGATTCCCATCGTATGTGATCTGCCTGGACCTGCCGCCCGAACTGGTCGACGTGAACGTTCACCCTTCCAAGATCGAGGTTCGCTTCCGCGAATCGCGTGCGGTGCACCAGTTTGTCTATCACGCAGTGCAGCGATGCCTGGCACGTCAGGCCGGCGAGCAAGGCGACAGCCTGCATTCGGAGATCGCCGATGATGCGGGACGGCCTTCGATGCCTGCGGCCCGTCCAGGCGGCGCGCCGGGTGCGCCGGGCGCCGCGCCGCAGTGGGTCAATTATTCGGCAGGCCGCCAGACCGAGCTTGGTATCGCGCAGCCGCGTCAAGCCTATCTGGGCATGGTCCGCGACGCCGCCGGGCAAGGTGGCGCGCGGCCCTGGCAACCCTCACCACAGCCACCGGCCTGGTTGGCCGACGCACAGGCAGCACGCGCAGACGAACCGCCGGGCCTGCTCGATCGATTACCGCAGCAACCGCAGCAGACTTCCACCCTGCCCGCAGCGAACGAAGGCGACGACGATCATCCGCTCGGTTACGCAGTGGCGCAGCTACACGGCATCTATGTGCTGGCGCAAAACGCCCGGGGGCTCGTGCTGGTCGATATGCACGCGGCGCACGAGCGCATCCTGTACGAACAGATCAAGACCGCCCTCGACGCGCGCGAACTGGCGGTGCAGCCGCTGCTGATTCCGGTGACGCTGCCGGCCAGTCCGGTGGAAATCGGCGCAGCCGAAGAACATCAGGAAACGCTGCGACTGCTCGGCTTCGACATCAAGCCCGTATCCCCCACGACGCTCGCCGTGCGCGCGATTCCCGCACTCCTCAAGCAGGCCGATACCGAAGCCTTGGCCCGCGACGTGCTGCGCGACCTGCAGGCCTACGGCGGTTCGCGCGTGCTGGCCGAGCGCCAGAATGAACTGCTGGCCACGTTGGCTTGCCACAGCGCCGTGCGCGCCAATCGCAAGCTGACCGTAGAAGAGATGAACGCCCTGCTGCGCCAGATGGAGCAGACCGAGCGCGCCGACCAGTGCAACCACGGCCGCCCGACATGGGTGCAGTTGACGGTTGCGGAACTCGACCGCCTGTTCCTGCGCGGCCAGTAATCTCCCCCAGCTTCAAGATGTCCGCACAGTCCCACCCGCCCGTCGTCTGCCTGCTCGGCCCCACCGCATCGGGCAAGACGGCGGCCGCGCTCGAACTGGCCGCGCGCACGCCGGTCGAGATCATCAGCCTCGATTCAGCGCTGGTCTATCGCGAGATGGACATCGGCACGGCCAAGCCCACGCGCGAGGAACTGGCCAGCGTGCCGCATCACCTGATCGACATCATCGATCCGCTCGAAAGCTATTCGGCGGCGCAGTTCGTGACCGACGCCGAGCGGCTGATCGGCGAGATCCGCGCACGCGGCCGCACGCCGCTGATCGTCGGCGGCACGATGCTCTATTACAAGGCGCTAACGCAAGGGCTCAACGACCTGCCTCAGGCCGATGCCACGGTGCGCGCGGAACTCGACGCGCTGGCGGCCGAGCGCGGCTGGCCGGCGCTTCATGCGATGCTGGCCGAGGTCGACCCCATCACGGCTGCGCGGCTCGCGCCCAACGATGCGCAGCGCATCCAGCGCGCGCTGGAAATTCATCGCCTCAGCGGTCAGCCGATGTCCGCGCTGCTGGCACGGCAAGCCGACGCCCGCACGTTCACCGGCGTGGCCGACGCTCGCTACCGCGTGATCGCCCTGGAGCCGTCGGACCGCGCCGTGCTGCACGCGCGCATTGCCGACCGCTACGACGCGATGCTCAAGGGCGGGTTGATCGAGGAAGTGGAGCGCCTGCGCGCGCGCGGCGACCTCCACCTGGGTCTGCCGTCGATCCGCTGCGTGGGCTATCGTCAGGTGTGGGAATACCTCGATGGCGACTGCGACTTCGCGACGATGCGTGAGCGCGGCATCGCCGCCACGCGCCAGCTATGCAAGCGACAGCTGACCTGGTTGCGCAGCACCCCGGAGCGCATCGGCATCGACTGCCTGGCGCCAGACTACGTTGCAAGGGTTGCCGACGCGGCGGGGTGGTGACGGCGTGCGGAGTGGAAGATAATCGTCGCTCAAACCTTTTTGGCCTGCTTTCCGCCCGCCCCAGATGACCACGTTCACCATCCGCCCCGCCGCCCCCGCCGATAGCGAGACCCTGTACAACCTGATTTCGGCGCTGGCCGAATACGAGAAGCTCACGCATCTGGTGGAAGCCACGCCGCAGAAGCTCTGCGATGCGCTGTTCGGCGCGCATCCGGGCGCCGAGGCCGTGATTCTCGAAGTGGATACGGACAGCGGCAAGCTGCCGGTCGGCTTCGCGCTCTTTTTCCACAACTTCTCGACGTTCCTGGCCAAGCCGGGGCTCTACCTGGAAGACCTGTTCGTCGACCCGGCATGGCGCGGGCACGGGCTGGGCAAGGCCCTGCTCAAGCACCTGGCGGCGCTGGCCGTGGAGCGCGGCTGCGGCCGCTTCGAATGGTCGGTGCTCGACTGGAACCAGCCGTCGATCGATTTCTACCGCGCGATGGGTGCCGACGTGATGCCGGACTGGCGCATCTGCCGCGTGACGGGCGATGCGCTTACGAAGCTGGGTGCCTGATCCCTGACGCCCAGGAAACAAAAAGCCCGGCCTCTCGGCCGGGCTTTTTGTTGATACGTCAGCAAGGCTGATCAGACCACCACGGTCTGCGCCTGGCCTTCGGCACGCTCGCGGATCTCACCGATCTGCCACACGGCCTCGCCGGCCGCCTGCAGGTGGCGGATGGCGCGTTCAGCGTCTTCCTTCGCCACGATCACGACCATGCCGATACCGCAGTTGAACACGCGGTGCATTTCGGCGTCGGCCACGCGGCCTTCTGCCTGCAGCCACTGGAACAGCGGCGGCAGCGTCCAGGCATCGCGCTGGATCACGGCGGTGACGTTGTCGGCCAGCACGCGCGGCACGTTCTCGGTCAGGCCACCACCGGTGATGTGGGCCATACCCTTGACCGGCAGCGTTTCGATCAGCGACAGCAGCGGCTTCACGTAGATGCGCGTCGGCGCCATGATGGCGTCCTGCAGGCGCTGGCCGTGGAAGTCGGCGTCCAGGTTCGGACGAGCCACGTCGATGATCTTGCGCACCAGCGAGTAGCCGTTCGAATGCGCGCCCGACGAAGCCAGGCCCAGCACCACGTCACCCGGGGTGATCGTGCTGCCGTCGATGATCTTCTTCTTTTCCACGGCGCCGACCGCGAAACCGGCCAGGTCGTATTCGCCGTCCGGGTACATGCTCGGCATTTCGGCGGTTTCGCCGCCGATCAGCGCGCAGCCAGCCAGTTCGCAGCCGTGGGCGATGCCCTTGATCACGGTGGCCGCGGTTTCCACGTCCAGCTTGCCGCAGGCAAAGTAGTCGAGGAAGAACAGCGGCTCGGCACCCTGCACGAGGATGTCGTTGACGCTCATCGCCACCAGATCCTGGCCCACCGTGTCATGGCGGTTGAGCTGGAACGCCAGCTTGAGCTTCGTGCCCACGCCGTCGGTGCCCGAAACCAGGACCGGCTCCTGGTACTTCTTCGACAGCTCGAACAGCGCGCCGAAACCGCCAATGCCGGCCATCACGCCTTCGCGCATGGTGCGCTTGGCAAACGGCTTGATCCGGTCGACCAGCGCGTCGCCGGCTTCGATGTCAACACCGGCGTCGCGGTAGGAAAGGCCTGCCTGGCCGGCGGTCGGGGATGCGCTCATGAGAACCTGCTTGTCTTTGAGGAGGTGAAGTGTGGATTCCGGCGCTCGGCTGACGCGCTTTTCGCCAAATCTGGCGTAGTGGGCGGGCTCGAGTCCAGTAAAATCGCAATTTTAACGGATACAGGCTCCCGGCGACCAGCTATCGCGGTCACTCTCCGTCAGCCGCAGAATCGGGCAAGTAACGCATTCGTCATGTCACCGCGTCAAAAGCAGCTCTCGCTCGAACTGGGCAGCCCGCCGCCGTCCACATTCGAGAATTTCTTCGTGGCCGCCAACCGCGAGTCCGTGCAGCGCCTGCGCGAACTGCCTGGCCTGGTCGCGCGCGAGCAGGCCACGGACCGCCTGATCTACCTGTGGGGCGAGGTCGGCTCTGGCCGCACGCACCTGCTGCATGCCGTATGCGACGCCGCGCTGCACACCGGCCTGAATTGCCGGTACCTCAGCCCGCACCACGCCCTGTCCGACTTCATGTTTGACCCGTCGTGCCAGATTTATACGGTCGACGACGTCGAATTGCTCGACGAAGCCCGCCAGATCGCGGTGTTCTCACTGTACAACGAGGTCCGCGCCCATGTGCGGTGCGCGCTCGTGGTGGCCGGGGGCCTGGCGCCGCGGGCCATGCCGGTACGTGAAGATTTGCGCACCCGGCTCGGCTGGGGCCTGGTATACCAGGTGGAATCGCTCTCGGACGAGGACAAGATGGCCGCGCTCTTGCAGGCCGCACGCGAGCGGGGCCTGCAGTTGTCACCCGAAATCCCGCACTGGCTCATCACACGGCACTACCGTGACATGCCCAGCCTGATGGCGCTGCTGGACGCGCTCGATACCTACTCGCTCGAACGCAAACGCGCGGTGACGCTGCCGCTGCTGCGCGAAATGTTCGCTGAATTCCGGGAGTAACCGACGCCCCGCCGGCCTGGCTGGCACGAAATCCGCTCGGTCCGGGCTCAGGACACCGCCGGACTGGCAAGGCCGGCTCCCTGCCCCGACTGCCTGTTGCACTCTCATGTAAAATCGCCGCCCATGAATCTGGCATTGTTTGACCTCGACCACACCCTGATCCCCACCGATAGCGACCATGAGTGGGGCCGCTTCCTAGTTCGCATGGGCGTCGTCGACGAGGAATCCTATCGTCGCAAGAACGACGAGTTCTATAGCCAATACAAGGCTGGCACGCTCGATATCGGGGCATTCCTGCGCTTCGCGCTGGCCCCGCTGGCTGCCAATCCGCGCGACCGCCTGGATCAATGGCGTGTGCGCTTCATGCACGAGGTAATCGAGCCCGTCATCACGCCGCAGGCCCGCGCGCTGGTCTACAAGCACCTGGAAGCCGGCGACCTGTGCGCGGTGGTGACTGCCACCAACAGTTTCGTGACGGCCCCGATCGCCCAGGCATTCGGGATCAAGCACCTGATCGCCACCGAGCCCGCGACCATCGACGGCAAGCCGGAAAGCGCCTTCACCGGTGAAGTATTCGGCGTGCCGAGCTTCCGGGAAGGCAAGATCACCCGCGTGGAGAGCTGGCTGAAGGGCTTGGGCGCCCGCTGGGACGACTTCGGCTCGACGACGTTCTACAGCGACTCGGCCAACGACCTGCCCCTGCTCGAGAAAGTCAGCGAGCCGGTGGCCGCCAACCCGGACGATCGCCTGCGCACCCATGCAGCCTCGGCCGGCTGGCGCATCATGGATCTGTTCTGAAGTGATCAAAAAGCTCATCAACCGGCTGCTTGGCAAGCCGGGGCCCAAGCAGCGCCGCACCGGACGCGCCCATGCGGCGCGCGTCGTCGGCGTTGACGAACACCGAATCGACCCGGCGCTGATTTCGCGCAACGCGGTCAAGGTGACCTCCGCCCTGCAGCAGGCCGGCTACCAGGCCTTCATCGTGGGTGGCGCCGTGCGCGACCTGCTGCTCGGCATCAAGCCGAAGGACTTCGACGTGGCAACCAATGCCACGCCCGAGCAGGTGCAGGCGCTGTTCCGCCGCTCACGCATCATCGGCCGACGCTTCCAGATCGTTCACGTCACGTTCTACGGCGGCCGCGAGCAGGAAATCATCGAAGTCTCGACCTTCCGCGCGCTGGTCGACGCCGTCGCCAGCGAGACGCTGCCCGAAGGCCGCCGCCTCAAGCGCGCGGAACTCGACAGCAAGACCCACGCGATCGACGCCAGCGGCCGCGTGCTGCGCGACAACGTCTGGGGCACGCAGGCCGAGGACGCGGAACGCCGCGACTTCACGATCAACGCGATGTACTACGATCCGGCCGCGCAGACCGTGCATGACTACCATCACGGCATGGAAGACATCCGCGCGCGCACGCTGCGCATGATCGGCGACCCGGTCACGCGCTATCGCGAGGACCCCGTGCGCATGCTGCGCGTGGTGCGTTTTGCGGCCAAGACGGGCTTTTCGATCGACGACCATACGCGCGAGCCGATCGTCGGCCTGGCCTCGCTGATCCACAACGTGCCCAGCGCGCGCCTGTTCGACGAAATGCTCAAGCTGCTGATGTCCGGCCATGCGTGGGCCTCGCTGCAGGAACTGCGCAAGGCGGGCCTGCACAAGGGCCTGCTGCCGCTGCTGGACGTCGCGCTGGAACAACCGATGGGCCAGCGCTTCGTGCAGCTCGCCCTCGACAACACCGACCGCCGCGTGCAGGCGGGCAAGCCGGTTTCGCCGGGCTTCCTGTTCGCATCGCTGCTCTGGCACCACGTGCTGCAGCGCTGGAACAAGCTGCGCGAGCAAGGCGAGCACCCGATCGCCGCGCTCAACACCGCGATGGATCAGGTGCTGGAAAAGCAGACCGGCCAGCTTGCGATCCAGCGCCGCTTTGTCACCGACATGCGCGATATCTGGGGGATGCAGCCGCGTTTCGAGAAGCGCGTCGGTCGCATGCCGTTCCGCCTGCTGGAATCGCCGCGCTTCCGCGCTGGCTACGATTTCCTGCAACTGCGCTGCGAAGCCGGTGAACAGGCGGCCGAAATGGGCCAGTGGTGGACCGACTTCCAGAACGCGTCCCCCGATCAGCGCGAAGCGATGATCGAGGCCGCGCGCCCAGCCCGTTCCAGGGGTGGCAAGGGTGGCCAGGGCGGCCAGGGTGGACAGAGCGGCGCAAACGAACCGGAAGCTGGCGAAGGCGCGGAAGGAGCGGAAGGCGATGCGCCGGCCCGCAAACGGCGTCGCCGACGCAGTCCGCGGAAATCAGATAAAGTGTCTTCCCGCAGCGAGGCGGATTCGGCAGAAGGAGGTCAGGCCGTCGCACAATCCCGCCGCGCCCAGCCGGAGGAATAACATGACGCTCGCCTTCATCGGCATCGGCGCCAATCTTGGTGATGCACGCCAGGCAGTAAAAGACGCCATCGTGTGCCTGGCCCAGCAGGTCGGCATCACGGTGGTCGCCAAGTCGTCGTTCTATCGCACCGCACCAGTCGACGCCACAGGCGCTGACTACTTCAACGCGGTGGTGAAGATCGAGACGCCGTTCACGGCAGCGCAGCTCCTGCGTATCTGCCACCACATCGAAGACCAGTTCGGCCGGGAACGGCCGTTCCGGAACGCGCCGCGCACGCTCGACCTGGATCTGCTGCTGTTCGGCGCGGAGTCGATCAATACCGAAGTGCTGACCGTTCCGCATCCGCGCATCACCGAGCGTGCGTTCGTGCTGGTGCCGCTGGTCGAGCTCGATCCCGAGATCGAGATTCCTGGAGTGGGCCGCGCGGCCGGTTTCCTGCCGGACGTGCAGGAACAGCGCATCGAGAAGTTTTCCTCATGCAAATGCTCGCGCATGAAGGAAGGCGACGGCGCGCAGCCATGAGCGCGCCACGCCGCGGCTGACACATGCTCGATCATCTGCGTCGTATCGTCATCGAAGGCCCGGTCGGCTCCGGCAAGGCCGCGCTGGCCCAGCGCCTGGCGCGCCATCTCCAGGCGGGCGAACTGCCCGACGGCGCGCGCAACAACCCCTTCCTCGAACGCTTCTACCGCGAACCACAGCGCTATGCGCTGGCGATGCAGCTCGCCTGCCTGAACCAGCGCGTAACCCAGCTCCAGCAGTGGCATTCGGCGATGCTGGCCGGCCAGCGCATGATCGGCAACTTCCTGTTCGCGCGCGACCGTGTCTACGCTTCGCTGACACTCGACACCGACGAACTCGCGCTCTACGACGCGCTGGCGGCACGCCTGCAAGCGCCGGCGCAGCGCGTGGATCTGGTCATCATGCTACAGGCCACGCCTTCGTTGCTGCGTGAGCGAATCGCGCGGCGCGGCCTGCCCGGCGAGAGCGGTATTGACGACCAATATCTGCAGCGGCTCACCGATGCTTATGGCGAGTTGTTCCACCGCTACGACGAAGCCCCCGTGCTGATCGTCGATACCGCACATTTCAACCCGGTAGACAACGACGTTGATTTCCGTACACTACTGTCGCGCATCGAGAACATGCGAGGCCGCAGGGCCTTTCTGAATCTCGTAGCGTCCTGAGTCGTCCCGAGCGCCTGTCGGGCCGTTTCCACACGTGAAGCGGCTTTCGCCAGGCAGCACAACACACGAAAAAGACAGCGGTCGACCCTGGCAATTCGATGCACGGGTCCGAACCGATCAACCACGGGTACTGCCATGAGTTACCTCCTCGATCCCTCCCGCAAGACCGTTACCATCCCCAAACTGCAGGCCATGCGTGAAGCCGGCGAAAAGATCGCCATGCTCACCGCCTACGATTCCAGCTTCTCCGCGCTGCTCGATCTCTGCGGCGTGGAAGTGATCCTGGTCGGCGATTCGCTCGGCAACGTGATGCAGGGCCAGCAGACCACGCTGCCCGTCACGCTCGAGCACATGGTCTATCACACCGAATGCGTGTCGCGCGGCAACCAGACCGCGCTGCTCGTGTCCGACCTGCCGTTCGGCACGTATCCGACCCCCGAGAAGACCTTCGAAAGCGCAGCCGCGCTGATGCGTGCCGGCGCGCAGATGGTGAAGCTCGAAGGCGGTGACTGGCTGGCGCCGACGGTGAAGTTCCTGGTCGAGCGCAGCATTCCGGTATGCGCGCACATCGGGCTGACGCCGCAATCGGTACACGCGCTCGGCGGCTTCAAGGTGCAGGGCAAGACCGACGAGAGCGCCGCGCAGCTGAAGCGTGACGCGCTGGCGCTGCAGCAGGCCGGCGCGCAGCTGATCGTCATGGAGGCCGTGCCGGCCAAGCTCGCCGGCGAAGTGACTGCGCAACTCTCCATCCCGACCATCGGTATCGGCGCTGGCGTCGATTGCTCGGGCCAGGTGCTGGTGCTGCAGGACATGATCAACATCTACCCGGGCCGCAAGGCCAAGTTCGTGCGCAACTTCATGGAGGGACAGACCTCGATCGAAGCGGCGATCCGGGCCTATGTGGCTGCGGTGAAGGACGGCAGCTTCCCGGCCGTCGAGCATACGTTCTCGGCCTGAACGCCGCGTGGAGATCGGCGCCGCCACGCTCGAAGCATTCCGCCTGCTGGGCAGCGGCGACGGCGCCTTGTGGTTCATTGTCTGGACTTCGCTGATGGTGGCCGGGCTGGGACTGGCACTCGCCACGGTGCCGGCCATCGGCGCGGCCTACCTGATCGCCACGCAGCAATTTCCTGGCCGGCGCGCCGTCGTGGTCGTCGCCCAGGCATTTCTCTCGTTCCCGACCGTGCTGGTCGGCCTGATTCTCTACCTGCTGTTCACGCGCCAGGGGCCGTTGGGCGGCTTCTCGCTGTTGTTCACACCCGCAGGCATGGTGATCGGCCAAGCCGTGATCGCCTTCCCCGTCATCCTGGCGTTCGCGTTATCCACGCTGCAGTCGGCCGATCCACGTCTGCGTGAGACAGCGTGGGTGCTCGGCGCAGGACGCTGGCAGACCTGCATGACCGTGCTGCGCGAACTGCGTTTTGGCCTGATGGCCGCAGTGGTCGCCGGTTTCGGCCGCGTAATCGCCGAGGTCGGTTCGGCGCTGATGATTGGCGGCAATATCGAAGGCGCCACACGCACGATCACCACGGCCATCGCGCTGGAAACGAGCAAGGGCGAGTTCGCCGAAGGCATCGCATTGGGCATCGTGCTCGTGGCGCTGGCGCTGATCGTCAATGTGCTGATGGCCTGGTTGCAGGGCGCCGGAGGTTTTCGCCGATGAGCACGCGGACACCTGCCCCGCTGCTGACGGTGCGAGGATTGTCGCGGCGCGTCGGCGCGCGCAAGTTGTTCGACATCGCCGAACTGGATTTCCCGCGCGCGACGGCCATCGCGCTGACCGGTGTCAACGGCGCGGGCAAGTCCACACTGCTGCGGATAGTGGCCGGGCTCGAACCGGCGCCCGGCGCGACCGCAAGCTGGACCGATGCGAATGGCACCGCGCACACCGTGCCGCTTTCGCCGTTGCCAATGTCGCTACGCCGTCGCATCGCCTACATGCATCAGCATCCATACCTGTTCCGCACCTCAGTGCGCGAGAACATCGCCTATGGTCTGCGTCACCACGGCCTGCCACGCGACGAGATTGATCGGCGGGTGGGCGCGGCGCTGGGCTGGGCCGGCGTGGTGCACGTTCAGGACACTGCGCCCGACAAGCTATCCGGTGGAGAAATCCAGCGTGTGGCACTGGCGCGCGCGAAGGTGCTGGAACCCGATCTGCTGCTGCTCGACGAGCCGACCTCAAGCCTCGATGGTCACGCGCGCGAACAGGTCATCGCACTGATTGGCGAACTGGCCGCCGAAGGGCGAACCGTCGTAATGGTCTGTCACGACCGCGAGCTGATCAACCTGCCCGGTGTGGTGCGCTGGAAGCTCGGCGAAGGCCGGCTTGATACGCGACACAAGTAGTCGCTGTGGCAGACACCCTAGACACCTTGCTCAGATCAGGCGCGCGCGCAGCGTGCCGCGCAATGCGTTGGCGATAACGATGGCTTCGGCGCGCCGCACCATGTCGCGCGTCACGGTGGCTTCCTGCACCGGTCCGTCGATCAATGCGTCACCTTCTTCGAGCACCACGGCACGCATCACGCCCGGCAGGATGTCCGCCGAGAGTGGCGGTGTCATCCACTGGCCATCCACCTTGATGAACACCGAACTGCGGCCGCCTTCGAGCAGTTCGTCGCACGTGTTGAAGAACAGGCTATCGAATCCGCCTGCCCGCTCCGCGGCCTGCCATCCCTGATCAAACACGGCGCGCGCGCTGAGCTTGTGCCGGCGCAGCGGATCGTGAACGGGCAGGCATGTCGGTGCGATCCCGAGACCCGCGACGCCATGCGCGAGCGGAGCCAATGCCCCGCTGGCAAATACCAGCGTGCCGCGCTTGTCCACGCTCACGCGCAGGCGCCAGTCGCCATCGCCCAGTCGCGCGGCTTCAGCCTGCACCGCCGCGCGGGCTTCAGGCAAGTCCAGCGCGAAGCCGAACGCCGCCGACGAGTTCGCTAGTCGCTGCAAATGGCGCTCGCGATGTAACACTGCGCCATCGCGCGCATGCATGGTCTCGAACAACGTGAAGCCGGGGTCATGACCCGTCAGGAACCGCGCTTTCCATCCGCATTCGGCGTACTCGTCGTCGGCCACGCTATCGTGCACGATGCCACCGCCCACGCCCATCTCGGCCGCACGCAGGCCATCGGCCCCGGGCGGCGCCAGCACCAGCGTGCGGATCGCCACAGACATGCCGAAGGCGCCGACGCCAATGACTTCCGTAGTCTCATGCGATGGTGCATCGAGCCAACCGATCGCGCCCGTGTACAACCCACGTGGCGACGTCTCGAGCTCGGCGATGATCTGCATCGTGCGCCGCTTGGGCGCGCCGGTAATCGAGCCGCACGGGAACAGCGCGGTCATCAACGCTCCGAACGACGTACCCGGGCGCGCGGTCGCGGTGACTGTCGACGTCATCTGCAATACGCGACCGAACGGTTCGACGACGAAGCGCTCGGGCACCTTCACGCTCCCGGGGACCGCCACGCGACCGAGGTCGTTGCGCAGCAGGTCGACGATCATCACGTTCTCGGCGCGGTTCTTGGCATCGGTGGCCAGTTGTTTCGCGGCGCGCGCATCCTGCTCGGCATCCCCGGAGCGCGGCGCGGTGCCCTTCATCGGACGCGCGACGAGATGTCCGTGGCCATCGTGCTCGACGAACAGTTCGGGCGATAGCGACAGCACCCAACCGTCACCGGGCAGATGCGCTAGCACGCCGAACGGCACCGGCTGTGCCGCGCGCAACGCCGCGTAGAACGCCATCGGATCGCCAAACACGCGACAGCGCAGTCGTCGCGTGAAGTTGACCTGATAGGTATCGCCCGCCTCGATGTAATCGTGGATGCGCGCGATCGCTTCGGTGTATTGCGTCCGCGTGGTGCTGGCCGTGACGTCGAGTGTGCCCGTCGGGCCTGGTTGCGCGCCTGCGGCTAGCCACTGGGCCACGCCTTCGGTATCGAGCCGGCGCAACGTGCGAAACCACAGCACGCGCAGGGCGCCGTCGTGAAACGGCAGCGCATTGCCGACGTGCACGGGTGCGCCGACGATCTCACCACCGAATTCGTAGGGCGCAAAGAACGCGGCGTGCAACCCGTCCCGCCAGCCGCTGGCCAGCAGCGTGTCGAGCGCCGATACGTCGGCGCCGGCCTCCAGCACGTCCTCCCGCACGAAATCGGTATAGAGACGCGAAGCCGTCACGCCAGGGCCGGCTGTGGCGTCGTCGAGCAGAACGAAGGGGGGCGAAGGGATGGGTACCACGAAGACTGGATGCGAAAACGCTGCAGTCGGCATTATCGCTGCGTTGGGCGTAAAAAAACCGGCCACGCTGGACACGTGGCCGGTTTCATCGTCCTGTTGACGGGTCGATGAGGCGATCAGCTAAAGAAGCTCTTCACCTTGTCGAGCCAGGACTGCTCCTGCGGGCTGTGACGCGAACCGCCCTCGTGCACCGAGCGGTCAAACTGACGCAGGATGTCCTTCTGGGCCTCGGTCAGCTTGACCGGCGTCTCCACGTTCACATGCACGTAGAGGTCGCCCGGATATCCGGAACGCACACCCTTGATGCCCTTGCCGCGCAGGCGGAACGTCTTGCCGGCCTGGGTGCCTTCCGGCACCGGGAAACTGGCCCGGCCGCCCAGCGTCGGCACTTCGATATCGCCGCCCAGCGCCGCCGTGGCGAACGAGATCGGCATCTGGCAATGCAAGTCGTCACCGTCGCGCTCGAACACCGGGTGCTGCTTGATATGCACCTCGACGTAGAGATCGCCCGGCGGGCCGCCGTTGATGCCCGGCTCGCCGTTGCCCGACGAACGGATACGCATCCCTTCGTCGATACCGGCCGGAATCTTGACCTCGAGCGTCTTCTGCGACTTGAGCTTGCCCTGACCGTGGCACTTGGTGCACGGCTTCGGGATGAACTTGCCGCTGCCGTGGCACTTCGGGCAGGTCTGCTGCATCGTGAAGAAGCCCTGCGACACACGCACCTGGCCCACGCCGTTACAGGTCGGGCAGGTTTCAACCGACGAACCCGGCTCGGCGCCATTGCCGTGGCAGTGTTCGCAATCGTCCCAGTGCGGCACGCGGATCTGCGCCTCGTGGCCATGCGCGGCCTGCTCCAGCGAGATCTCCATGCTGTAGCGCAGGTCGGCGCCACGGTAGGCCTGCGGGCCGCCGCCACGGCGTCCGCCGCCGCCGGCTGCCTGGCCGAAGATGTCGCCGAAGATATCGCCGAACGCTTCCGCGAAGCCACCGCCGCCAAACCCGCCGCCGCCGAATCCACCGGCCATGTTCGGGTCCACGCCAGCGTGGCCGTATTGATCGTAAGCCGCCTTCTTCTCGGGGTCGGAGAGCATCTCGTAGGCCTCCTTGACCTCCTTGAATTTCTCCTCGGCTTCCTTGTTATCCGGATTGCGGTCCGGATGGTGCTTCATCGCGAGCTTGCGATAAGCCTTCTTGATCTCGTCGTCGCTCGCGTTCTTGCCTACCCCGAGCACTTCGTAGTAGTCACGTTTTGCCATGGTGGCTCATACCTGATTGGCCCGACGGAGCCCTTACATGCCCGCCGCGCGATAAGCAAAAAAGCCGAGCGCAGTGTCCAACCGAGGTTTGCACCTGGTGTCAGACAACCGTCGCCCGGCGTCGGGAACGGGTGGCGGCGCCGGCATCACCCGCGCCGCCACCCGCCGTCCCGATTACTTCTTGTCGTTCACTTCCTTGAACTCGGCATCCACGACGTTGTCGTCCTGCGGCTGGGCCTGCTGCTGTGCGCCGCCGGCTGCGCCGGCACCTGCCGCCGCACCTTCACCGGCCTGGGCCTGCATGTCGGCGTAGACCTTCTCGCCCAGCTTCTGGCTGACTTCGGACAGCGCATTGACCTTGGCGTCGATCTCGGCCTTGTCACCACCGCGGGCGGCATCTTCCAGGTCCTTGATCGCGGCTTCGATCTTTTCCTTCTCGCCGGCTTCGAGCTTGTCGCCGTACTCGCCCAGCGCCTTGCGCGTCGAGTGGATCAGCGCGTCGGCCTGGTTGCGGGCGTCGGCCAGCTCACGGGCGCGCTTGTCTTCCTCGGCATTGGCTTCGGCATCCTTCACCATGCGCTGGATCTCGTCTTCGGACAGACCCGAGTTCGCCTTGATCGTGATGCGGTTTTCCTTGCCGGTGGCCTTGTCCTTGGCGCCCACATGCAGAATGCCGTTGGCGTCGATGTCGAACGAGACCTCGATCTGCGGCGTGCCACGCGGTGCCGGCGCAATGCCTTCCAGGTTGAACTCGCCCAGCATCTTGTTGCCGGTGGCCATCTCGCGCTCGCCCTGGTACACCTTGATCGTCACGGCCGGCTGATTGTCGTCAGCGGTCGAGAAAACCTGTGCGTGCTTGGTCGGGATGGTCGTGTTCTTGTTGATCATCTTGGTCATCACGCCACCCAGCGTTTCGATGCCCAGCGACAACGGCGTCACGTCCAGCAGCAGCACGTCGGTACGGTCGCCCGACAGCACCGAACCCTGGATGGCGGCACCCACGGCCACGGCTTCGTCCGGGTTCACGTCCTTGCGGGCTTCCTTGCCGAAGAACTCGCGCACCTGTTCCTGCACCTTCGGCATACGGGTCATGCCGCCGACCAGGATCACGTCGTCAATGTCGCTAACCTTGACGCCTGCATCCTTGATCGCGGTACGGCACGGTTCGATCGTGCGGGTGATCAGTTCTTCCACCAGCGCTTCGAGCTTGGCGCGCGTGATCTTCAGATTCAAGTGCTTCGGACCCGAGGCATCGGCCGTGATGTACGGCAGGTTGATCTCGGTCTGCTGCGAGCTCGACAGTTCGATCTTGGCCTTTTCAGCGGCTTCCTTCAGGCGTTGCAGCGCCAGCACGTCCTTCGACAGATCGACGCCCTGTTCCTTCTTGAACTCGCCGATGATGTAGTCGATGATGCGCTGGTCGAAGTCCTCGCCACCGAGGAACGTGTCGCCGTTGGTCGACAGCACTTCGAACTGCTTTTCGCCATCCACGTCGGCGATTTCGATGATCGAGATGTCGAACGTGCCGCCGCCGAGGTCATACACGGCAATCTTGCGGTCGCCCTTCTCGTTCTTGTCCATGCCGAACGCCAGCGCTGCAGCGGTCGGTTCGTTGATGATGCGCTTGACGTCCAGCCCGGCGATGCGGCCGGCATCCTTGGTTGCCTGGCGCTGCGAGTCGTTGAAGTACGCCGGCACCGTGATCACGGCTTCGGTCACCGGCTCGCCCAGGTAGTCCTCGGCGGTCTTCTTCATCTTGCGCAGCACTTCGGCCGAAACCTGCGGCGGGGCCAGCTTCTGGTCGCGCACGCCAACCCAGGCGTCGCCGTTGTCGGCCTTGACGATCGCGTACGGCATCAGGCCGATGTCCTTCTGGACTTCCTTCTCTTCGAACTTGCGGCCGATCAGGCGCTTCACCGCGTACAGCGTGTTACGCGGGTTGGTGACGGCCTGGCGCTTGGCAGGCGCGCCAACCAGGATCTCGCCATCTTCCATGTAGGCGATGATCGACGGCGTGGTGCGTGTGCCTTCGGAGTTCTCGATGACTTTCGGCGTGTTGCCTTCCAGAATGGACACGCAGCTGTTGGTGGTACCGAGGTCGATACCGATGATCTTACCCATAGTGTTCTCTCCTATTGAGCCCCGCTTCTTGAGATCAGGGCTGCAATTCAACCTGAATGCGAAATGTGGCCATCGCGGGCCATTTCAAGGGCGAAATTCGCAAATCCGAGTAAATTTCTCGGAAAAACGAGTCAGCCTAATTAGTGGCTCATGCGTAACTTTCAGGATTCCCGCTCGCGCTGCCAGAGCACGTCGCTCCCGCCACCCACACGGTTCAGCACACGGGCCAGCACGAACAGCAGGTCTGACAGCCTGTTCAGGTACTGGCGCGGCGCCTCGTTGAGCGCTTCGGCTGCGCCCAGCTCCACAAGCGCACGTTCCGCCCGGCGGCAGACCGTACGGCAGATGTGGGCCTGCGCGGCGGGCCGGCTTCCGCCCGGCAGGATGAATTCGGCCAGCCGTGGCAGGGCGGCATTGTAATGGGCCAGCCAGTCGTCGAGCTGGGCCACCTGTGGCGCCTTGAGCAAGGTATAGCCCGGGATGGAGAGTTCACCACCCAGATCGAACAGGTCGTGCTGGATATGGAGCAGCGCGGCGCGGACGTCCTCGGGCAGATCCGGTTCGGTCAGCAGCAGGCCGATATGGGAATTCAGCTCGTCCACGTCGCCGATCGCGACGATGCGCAGGCTGTTCTTGCCAACCCGGCTGCCGTCGCCGAGGCCCGTGGTGCCGGCGTCGCCGGTGCGCGTGGCAATTTTGGACAGGCGATTACCCATGCCGGTCTCCTTGTGGTCAGTGTTTTAGAAGTGGCGCAATTATGGACCCTCCGGGGCCCGGCAGGCCCTGCCACGTGCCGCGCGGGGCGTGTTGGAGACGCATTGGGGACGTATTGGGGACGTATGGGAGACGTGGAAGGCGACGTAGAATGGCGGCATTCCCTTGCATACAGAGCTATACGGCCCGAGCCGGAGACCCGCATGAACCACCCCACACCTGCCGCCGCCCTGGCGCGCCGGCCGTTCCCGTCGGAACTGGCCGATGCCCTCGCCGCCCGCTTCGGCGACCGCTTCACCACCTCGGCCGGCGTGCGCGAGCATCATGGCCGCGACGAATCCCCGTTCCCGCCCGAACTGCCGGACGCCGTGGTCTTTGCCCATAGCACCGAGGAAGTGGCCGAACTGGCGAAGCTCTGCAACACGCATGGCGTGCCGCTGATCCCCTACGGCGCCGGCTCCTCGCTCGAGGGCCACCTGCTGGCCGTGGCCGGCGGTATCAGCCTCGACCTGTCGCAGATGAACCGGGTGCTGGCCGTGCACCCCGAGGATCTGACCGTCACCGTCCAGCCCGGCGTCACGCGCAAACAGCTCAACCAGGAGATCAAGGACACGGGCCTGTTCTTCCCGATCGACCCGGGCGCCGATGCGTCGCTGGGTGGCATGTGCGCCACGCGCGCCTCGGGCACCAACGCGGTCCGCTACGGCACCATGCGCGAGAACGTACTGGCGCTGACCGTGGTCACGGCCGACGGCCGGGTTATCCGCACCGGCACCAATGCGCGCAAGTCGTCGGCGGGCTATGACCTGACGCGCCTGTTCGTCGGCAGCGAAGGCACGCTCGGCATCATCACCGAAGTTACGGTGCGGCTCTATCCGCAGCCGGAAGCGATCTCCGCAGCCGTCTGCGCCTTCCCGAGCATGGGCGACGCCGTGCGCGCCACCATCCAGACGATCCAGCTTGGCGTGCCCGTGGCCCGCGTGGAGTTCGTCGACGCCCTGGCAATCCGTGCGATCAACCGCCATGACAATCTGACCTTGCCGGAAACGCCCCACCTGTTCTTCGAGTTCCATGGCACCGAGGCCGGCGTGCGCGAACAGGCCGAGACCGTGCAGGACATCGCCGCCGAGCACGGTGGCCAGGGCTTCGAATGGGCCACACGGCCCGAGGACCGGTCGCGGCTCTGGAATGCCCGCCATACCGCCTATTTCGCGATGCTCCAGCTGAAGCCGGGCTGCAAATCGGTCACCACCGACGTCTGCGTGCCGATCTCGCGGCTGGCCGACTGCGTGACCGAAACCGAGCGCGATCTGAACGCGTCGTCGCTGCCTTGCCCGATCGTTGGTCACGTCGGGGACGGCAACTTCCACGTGGCGATCCTGGTGGACCCGGACAAGCCCGAGGAAATGGCCGAGGCCGAGGACATCAACCGCCGCATCGTGCAGCGCGCGCTGGCGATGGGCGGCACCTGTACCGGCGAGCACGGCGTGGGCCTGCACAAGATGGGATTTCTGGTGCAGGAGCATGGCGAGGATGCGCTCGACCTGATGCGCGCGATCAAGGATGCGCTCGATCCGAACCACATCCTGAATCCGGGCAAGATCTTCAGCGCCACGCGCTGAGCACGCGGCCATGGCATCGGTTTTCCATCGCGTCCCACCCCTGCACCTGCTGATCGCGTTCGAAGCGGCTGCCCGGCTGGGCAGCTTCGCGCGCGCTGCCGAGGAGCTGTCGGTGACGCCGAGCGCGGTCTCGCACAGGATCAAGAACCTTGAGGAACTCTGGGGCGACGACCTGTTCGTGCGCTCGAACGCCGCGCTGCGGCTGACCGCGGCCGGCACGCGCTACCAACGCAACGTGCAGGATGCGCTGAAGTCGCTCAACGAACTGGCACGCCCCGAGTACAACAAGCTGCGCACGCGGCTGCGCGTGGCGATCCCGCCGACATTCGGTCGCCAGCACCTGGTGCCGCGCCTGCCGGAGTTCACGGCGCTCTATCCGCATATCGATCTCGAACTGCACCTGGCCGTGCCGTTCCTCGACGTCAAGGCCGAGGACACCGATATCGAAATCCGCTACGGCACCGGCCGCTACCCCGACCTGAAGACCACGAAACTGCTGGTCGAGCCCGTGTTTCCGGCGTGCGGCCGCGAGTACTACGAGCGCGTGAACGGCTTTGCGGTCACCAAACCCGAGGATCTGCACAATCTGACGCTGCTGCGCAGCCCGCTGGAACCGTGGCGGCCGTGGTTCGAAACCGCCGGCCTGGACTGGCCGGAGCCGCTGACCGGCGCGCAGTTCAACGATATCGGCCTGATGCTGGAGGCGATCGTCTCGAACCAGGGCGTGGGGCTGGTGCGCCAGCGCATGGCGCGGCAGTGGCTGGCGGCGGGCCAGATGGTGAAGCTGCTCGATATCGAGTCCGTATCGCCACACGGCTACTACATCGTCGAACGCGAGCAGGCGCCGCTGATGCCCGAGGCGCGCTACTTCATCGACTGGCTGCTCGGGCTGGACTGGTAGCGGACAAGCCACTACGCTGGAAGCGGCATCGTCCGCGGCCTCGGGCATTTGCACCCGGCATGAACCTTTTTGATCGGGTCGTCGTGCCGAATTCACGTGCGCCAAGGCGCTCCCGGCGGGGTGCCTGCGCTATAGTCTGCCGTCCCGGCCCCGGTACGAGCACGCATCCACGCGGGAATCGTGCGCGTCGGCCGGTCCGTCACAGGAGTTGCCATGAACGCCCCGCAAGACGCCCAATCTGTCGCCGGTGAATCCGCGGAGACGCGACGCGCCACGCTGCTGGCCGGCCTCGCCCGCATCCTGCCCGACACGGCCGTGCTGTGGAAGGCCGAGGACACTGTGCCGTACGAGTGCGACGGTCTGGCCGCCTATCGCCAGGTTCCAGACGCCGTGGTGCTGCCCGATACCGAGGAGCAGGTCTGCGCGGTGCTGCGCCTGTGCCATGAGCTCGGCGTGCCGGTGGTGCCACGGGGCTCCGGCACCAGCCTGTCTGGCGGCGCGATGCCGATCGCCGGCGGACTGGTGCTGTCGCTGGCCAAGTTCAAGCGCATCCTGTCTCTCGATCCATATTCCCGCACAGCGGTGGTTCAGCCCGGCGTGCGCAACCTGGCGATCTCTGACGCCGCCGCCCCGCACAACCTCTACTACGCGCCCGACCCATCGTCGCAGATCGCCTGTTCGATCGGCGGCAACGTGGCCGAGAACTCGGGTGGCGTGCACTGCCTCAAGTACGGCCTGACGGTCCACAATGTGCTGCGCGTGCGCGCGGTAACGATGGAAGGCGAGGTGGTCGTGTTCGGGTCCGAGGCGCCCGACGCGCCGGGCCTCGACCTCCTGGCCGCAATGATCGGCTCCGAAGGCATGCTGGCCGTGGTCACGGAAGTCACCGTGAGGCTCATTCCCAAGCCGCAGCTCGCGCAGGTCATCATGGCCAGCTTCGATGACGTGGAGAAAGGCGGCAATGCCGTGGCCGACGTGATCGCCGCGGGCATTATCCCGGCCGGGCTGGAGATGATGGACAAGCCCGCCACGGCCGCCGTGGAGGAGTTCGTCAAGGCCGGCTACGACCTCGACGCCGCCGCGATCCTGCTGTGCGAATCGGATGGCACCCCCGAGGAAGTGGCCGAGGAAATCGCCCGCATGAGCGAGGTGCTGCGCGCATCGGGCGCGACCCGCATCACGGTGTCGCAAAGCGAAGCCGAGCGCCTGCGCTTCTGGAGCGGCCGCAAGAACGCCTTCCCGGCTGCGGGCCGCATCTCGCCCGACTACTACTGCATGGACGGCACGATCCCTCGCAAGCACATCGGCACGCTACTCAAGCGCATCGAGCAGATGGAGCACAAATACGGGTTACGCTGCATCAACGTTTTCCATGCGGGCGATGGCAATATGCACCCCCTGATCCTGTTCGATGGCGCGGATCACGACGAGTGGCAGCGCGCAGAGTTGTTCGGGTCGGACATCCTGGAGACCTGCGTGGAACTCGGCGGCACCGTGACCGGCGAGCACGGTGTGGGCGTGGAAAAGCTCAACTCGATGTGCGTGCAGTTCTCCCCGTCCGAGCGTGAGGCGTTCTTCGGGGTCAAGGCCGCATTCGATCCCGCCCGGCTGCTGAACCCGGACAAGGCAATCCCCACGCTTGCGCGCTGCGCCGAATACGGCAAGATGCACGTCAAGCGCGGCCTGCTGCCGCATCCGGACCTGCCGCGTTTCTGACACCATCCAGACGGGAAGGCGCGAGCGTCCGCAACCCTTCTCCGCCTTGCACATGTCACGATCCACACGATCCGATCAAAACGCGCGCATTCGCCAACGGCTGGGCCAACCCGAGTCGGGATGGCGCCAGCGCTGGTACACGATCATCTTCGAAGCGGACACGCGCCCGGGGCGCACGTTCGACATCGTGCTGCTGGTGGCCATCATCGCCAGCGTGGCCGTGGTCATGCTCGACAGCATCCAGGCCATTCACGCGCGCCTGGGCACGGTGTTCACCGTACTCGAGTGGTTGTTCACGCTGCTGTTCACGACCGAATACATCATGCGGCTGAGCGTCGTGCGGCGACCGCTGCGCTACGTCTTCAGCTTCTACGGCATCATCGACTTCCTGTCGATCATTCCGACCTGGGCATCGTTCTTCGTGCCGGAACTCGCCTTCCTGATCGACGTGCGCCTGCTGAGGCTGTTGCGTGTCTTCCGGATTCTCAAGCTGACGGTCTATTTCGAGGAAGCCGAGATCCTCATGCTCGCGCTGTCCAACAGCCGCCGCAAGATCTTCGTGTTCCTGGGCACCGTATTCATCATCACGGTAATCCTGGGCACGATCATGTACGTGGTGGAAGGCCCCACGCACGGCTTCACGAGCATCCCGGTCAGCATGTACTGGGCCATCGTCACGCTTACCACCACGGGCTTCGGCGACATGGTGCCGAAGACGCCAATCGGTCAGTTCATCACGTCGATCACGATCCTGCTCGGCTACGGAATCATCGCGTTTCCGACTGGCATCGTTGGCGCTGAACTGGCTGCAAGCATCATCCGGCGCCCGCTGACCACGCGCTCGTGCGAACACTGCCTGACCGAAGGCCACGAGCCAGACGCCACGTTCTGCAAGCACTGTGGCACCGCGTTGCCAGAGTATCGAACCGAACTGGCCACCGACCAACGCAGCGACAACGGTAGCCGATCCCGCTGACGCCCCCCAATTCCAATTACGACAACGTCCTCATGCAAGCCACTCTCGACGCCTTTCGCGATGCGATCCGCCAGGCCGGCGACACCCGCACACAGCTGCGCCTGCGCGGTGGCGGCAGCAAGGACTTCTACGGCCAGGCGTTGGCCGGCACCGTGCTCGATACGCGGGCCTATCGCGGCATCGTCGAATACGATCCCGCCGAACTCGTGATTACGGCACGCTGCGGCACGCCGCTGGCCGAGATCGAGGACGCGGTGGCGCAAAAGCGCCAGATGCTGGCCTTCGAGCCGCCGCATTTCGCGCTGCGCGGCCAGGCCAGCACGGCCACGATCGGCGGCGCGGTGGCAGCCGGGTTGTCTGGCCCGCGCCGTCAGTCGGCGGGAGCGCTGCGCGACTTCGTGCTGGGCACGCAATTGATGGACGGCCACGGCGAGATCATGCACTTCGGTGGCCAGGTGATGAAGAACGTAGCCGGCTATGACGTGTCGCGCCTGCTGGCCGGCTCGCTCGGCACGCTCGGCCTGATTCTTGAGGTCTCGCTGAAGGTGCTGCCCGTGCCATTCGATGACGCCACGCTGCGCTTCGCGATGGGCCAGGCCGAGGCGATCGACCAGCTCAACAAATGGGGCGGCCAGCCGTTGCCGATCGCGGCGTCGGCGTGGCATGACGGATTCCTGCATGTGCGACTCAGCGGCGCGACCGCCGCGGTTTGCGCCGCGCGTGACAACCTGGGCGGCGAGGTCATCGATGCCAGTCACGCCCAGCAGTTGTGGACGGCCTTGCGCGAACAGACGCACTCGTTCTTCTCCCCGGCAAACGATGCGGGCCACGCCCTGTGGCGCATCGCCGTGCCAACGGTCTGCAAGCCGCTGGACCTGCCCGGCGCCCAGCTCGTGGAATGGGGTGGCGGCCAGCGCTGGTGGATCGCTCCGGATGACAGCGCCGCATCGGCGGATCGGGTGCGCGCCGCAGCGCAGGCCGCCGGTGGTCACGCCACGCTGTTCCGCAATGGCGACAAGTCCGTTGGCGTGTTCGCGCCGCTGTCATCGCCGCTGGCCGCGATCCACAAGCGGCTCAAGGACACCTTCGACCCTGCGGGTATTTTCAATCCGCAGCGCATGTACAACGGACTCTGAGTCCGCAGGCAACCCCATAGCGACCTTCGCGACCACAGCGACCCCACATCATGCAAACCACACTGGCCGATTTCCTGCGCAACACGCCCGAAGGCGAAGAGGCGAAATCCATCGTCGGCAAATGCGTGCACTGCGGTTTCTGCACGGCCACGTGCCCGACCTATCAGTTGCTCGGCGACGAACTCGACGGGCCGCGCGGCCGCATCTACCTGATGAAGCAGGTGCTCGAGGGCAACCCCGTCACGGAAAGCACGCGCCTGCATCTGGATCGCTGCCTGACCTGCCGCAATTGCGAATCCACCTGCCCGTCTGGCGTGACCTATGGTCACCTGGTGGACATCGGCCGCAAGATCGTCGATGACCGGCTGGAGGCACAAGGCATCAAGCGCCCGGCCAAGGAACGCATCGTGCGCTGGGTGCTGCGCGAAGGCCTGACGCGCCCGGCCCTGTTCGGCCCCGCCCTGAAACTCGGCCAGATCGTGCGCCCCTGGCTGCCGCAGATGCTGCGCAACAAGGTACCCGCGAGCGAGCCCGCGGCGGGCGCCTGGCCGCGCACCGAGCATCCCCGCAAGATGCTGTTGCTCGACGGCTGCGTGCAACCAGCCATGTCGCCCAACATCAATGCCGCCACGGCACGTGTGTTCGACAAACTCGGCGTACAACTGGTGGTGGCGCGGGAAGCCGGTTGTTGTGGCGCCATCCGCTTCCACAATGGTGACCATCCAGGCGGACTCGACAATATGCGCGCGAACATCGACGCGTGGTGGCCGCATATCGAGGCCGGGGCCGAAGCGATCGTCATGACCGCGTCGGGCTGCGGCGCGATGGTCAAGGACTACGGCCACCTGCTGCGCAACGATCCGAAGTACGCATCGCGTGCCGCGCATGTATCGGCCATGACGCGCGACCTGTCGGAACTACTGCCCGACTTTACCGACGAACTGCACCGCCTGGCCGGCGCCGTGCCGCGCGATAGCCGCCGCGTGGCGTGGCATCCGCCGTGCACGCTGCAGCACGGGCAACAGATCCGCGGCAAGGTCGAAGCGCTGCTGACCCGCCTGGGTGTGGACGTACGCCTCTGCGCGGATAGCCACCTGTGTTGCGGCTCCGCCGGCACCTACTCGGTGCTGCAGCCCGAACTGTCGTACAAGCTGCGCGACGACAAGCTCGCCAAGCTGCAGGCCACCTCGCCGGAATCCATCGTCACGGCCAATATCGGCTGCATCACGCACCTGCAAAGCGGCACGGAAACGCCGGTGATGCACTGGGTCGAGCTGGTGGACCGGATGCTGGCGCCGGTGGTGGCGGCACAGGCGGCCTAAGCCACGGGTGATGGCGGTCTCCCCTCTCCCGCGAATGGGCGAGGGGAGCAGGAAGCCAATGGCAGCACTGACGTCCGGCTTGCACGCATCTTGTACGGGAGTACCATGTCGGCACATTTCGTCTCCCTACGCGCCCCATGCTTCAGACGTTTGCCATCCTGCTGGTCTTTCAGACCGTGGGCGAGGTGATCAGCTACGCGCTGCACCTGCCCGTGCCGGGTCCCGTGATCGGCATGCTCCTGCTATTCGGCTGGCTGGTCTTCGACAACCGGCTGCTGCCCGTCGTCCAGAACTCCGCGAATGAACTGCTCAAGCACCTGTCGCTGCTGTTCGTGCCGGCCGGCGTCGGCATCATGGTGCACGCGAACCGAATCGGCAGCGAATGGCTCCCCATCGTCATCGCCTTGGTGGTTTCCACCTGGGTGGCCATCGCGGTCACGGCGCTGGTCACGCGTGCGCTGATGCGCAAGCCTCCTGCCGACACTCCTGCCGACACTCCTGTCGACACTCCTGTCGACACGTCGGCGGACACGGGAGCACAGCCATGATGTCGCCACGCCTGAACGAAATCTGGGTCTACCTGGCGGCGAGTCCGCTGATCGGGCTCACCGCCACGCTGATTGCCTACGTGTTCGCGTTCCGCATCTACGAGCGCGCTCGCTTCTCTCCGCTGGCCAATCCGGTGATGATCTCGGTGGCGATCCTGGTGACCGTGCTGACCGTCACGGGTACGCCGTACAAGACCTACTTCGACGGCGCGCAGTTCGTGCACTTCCTGCTCGGCCCCGCGACGGTGGCGCTTGCCGTGCCGCTCTACACGCAATTGCCGAAGCTGCGTACCAACGTGTTCCCCCTGCTGTGCGGCCTGGTAGCCGGTTCGTTCGCGGCCGTGGTGTCGGCGGTGGGCATCGCCTATGCACTCGGCGCGACGCCGGACGTGATTCGATCGCTTGCGCCGAAATCGGTGACCATCCCGATTGCGATGGGGGTATCGGAAAAGATCGGTGGCCTGCCCTCGCTGACCGCGGTGCTGGTCATGGCAACCGGCATCATCGGCGCCGTCACCGCCACCGGCCTGCTTAACCTGCTGCGCGTGCGGGACTACACGGTGCGAGGCTTCGCCACGGGCGTGGCCGCGCACGGCATCGGCACGGCACGGGCATTCCAGGTCAGCCAGGAAGCCGGAGCTTTTTCGGCACTCGGAATGGGGCTGAATGGCGTACTGACGGCCATCATGGTGCCGGTGCTGGCGGCCTGGATGCCGCATTGACACCCTGACACGCTCCTGACAGTACGCTGTCAGGAGCCCACGCGCATGATCCGTTCTCCCAACTTCGTAACGAGGAGAGCCAAGATGTCCACCCCCAACACCACCCTGGTCAACTGGCTGGAAATCCCGGTGACCGACATGCAGCGCGCGGTCCAGTTCTATGAAGCCGTGTTCGAGCATCCGCTGCGCCGCGAGACGATGGGTAAAGTCGATATGGCCGTGTTCACGCACGGCGACGGATCGGGCGCGCTGGTCCAGGGCGACCAGTACCGCGCGAGCGCGTTCTATGGTCCGGTGCCGTACCTGAACGCCCCGCAACTCGACGACGTGCTGGCACGTGTCAGCCACGCCGGCGGCCATACGCTCGAAGGGCCGGTCGACCTGCCTGACAACCTTGGGCGCTACGCGCATATCAAGGACAGCGAGGGCAACCGGATCGGCCTGCACGAGCCGGGCACCCACTAACGAGGAAAGCGAGCACCCAGTGAGCCGACGCGCCGACCGCCTGTTCCAGATCGTCCAGGTCCTGCGAGGCCGCCGCCTGACCACGGCGGCGCTGCTGGCCCAGCGCCTGGGCGTTTCCGAACGCACGGTCTATCGGGATATCCAGGCGCTGTCGCTCTCGGGCGTGCCGGTTGAAGGCGAGGCCGGCATTGGCTACCGGCTGCGGCCCGACTACGACGTGCCGCCACTGATGTTCACGTCGATGGAAGTCGAGGCCATGGTGGCCGGGTTGCGCCTGCTCAAGGCCTGGGGAGGCGGCGCGCTGGCCGCCGCCGCCGATCCCTCGCTCGAAAAACTGATGGCCGCGCTACCGCCGCAGCGGCGCGTGGCCGCGCAGCAGAGCCGCATTTTCGCGCCCGAGTACGTCAACCAGCCCGCCGTGCGCGAGGCTTTCGACATCGTGCATACGGCCATCGGCGCGCAACGCCTGCTACGGATCGACTACAGCGACGCGCAGCAACGCGAAAGCGTGCGCGTGGTGCAACCGCTGGGCCTGTTCTTCTGGGGTAATGTCTGGCTGCTGGCGGCGTGGTGCACGACGCGCTCCGACTACCGCAGCTTCCGGCTGGACCGCTGCCGCGCCCTGACGATGCTCGACGAGCATTTCCTCGAGACGTCAGAGCGTTCGCTCAACGGATTCCTCCGCACCGTCCAATCGGACACGCAGGGATAGTCGAGCACGGAGCCCGCCGGCTTATCTCACGCCGGCTGTTCGGCGAGCAACGACTCGATATCCGCGCGGATTTCCTCGGGCTTGGTTGTGGACGCATAACGCTTGAAGACGGTACCGTCGCGGCGCAGCAGGAACTTGGTGAAATTCCACTTGATCGCCTGGGTACCGAGGAACCCCCGCTTCTCCGACGTCAGCCACTTGTAGAGCGGATGCGCGTCCGCGCCGTTCACGTCGATTTTCTCGAACATCGGGAACGTGACGTGAAAGCGGGATTCGCAAAACGCGCCGATCTGTTCGGCGTCACCAGGCTCCTGCTTGCCAAACTGGTTGCAGGGAAAGCCAAGCACGTCGAAGCCGCGCGCCTGATAGGAGGCCTGCAGCGTCTGCAGGCCCGCGTATTGCGGCGTGAAGCCACATTCGCTCGCGGTGTTGACGATCAGCAGCACCTTGCCGCGGTAGTCGGCCAGCGGCTGGGGCTGGCCGGACAGCGAATTGGCTTCGAACTGGTACACATTGCTCATCGTGGTCTCCTGCGGTGTATGGGGGCAGTACAGGCCGTGAGAATACCGCGTCCGCTCAGATCACGTTCAGGTGTTCGGTGCCGGCGCCGAGATCGTTGTCGCGATGGCGTTTGCTGTGGAGTTTGATCATCAGGCGCAGATCGTTGAGCGAGTCAGCGTTCTTGAGCGCGTCTTCGTACGTGATCTTCTCCGTCTCGTAGAGTTCGAACAGCGCCTGGTCGAACGAGATCATGCCCTGCTCGCGCGACTTCTTGATGACCTCCTTGAGCTCGTGAATCTCGCCCTTGAAGATCAGATCCGCCACTAGCGGCGTGCCGATCATGATCTCCACCGCCGGCACACGGCCCTTGCGGCCGGCGCGTGGCAGCAGGCGCTGCGAGATCATCGCCTTCAGGTTCAACGACAGGTCGATCAGAAGCTGCTGACGCTTTTCCTCTGGGAAGAAGTTGACGATACGGTCGATCGCCTGGTTGGCGTTGTTCGCGTGCAGCGTGGCCAGGCAAAGGTGGCCCGTTTCCGCGTACTGCATCGCGTATTCCATCGTGTCGCGATCGCGGATTTCGCCGATCAGGATCACGTCCGGCGCCTGACGCAGCGTGTTCTTGAGCGCGATGTGCCACGACTCGGTGTCGATCCCCACCTCGCGCTGCGTGACGATGCAGTTCTGATGCGCGTGGACGTATTCGATCGGGTCCTCGATCGTGATGATGTGGCCGTACGAATGCGCGTTGCGGTGGTCGAGCATGGCCGCCAGCGAGGTCGACTTGCCCGAGCCAGTGGCGCCGGTGACGATCACCAGACCGCGCTTGGACATCACGATCTCATGCAGCGCCGGCGGCAGGTCCAGGTCTTCGACCGAGGGAATGCGCGTGTTGATGGTCCGCAGCACCATGCCCGCACGGCCTTGCTGGATGAAGGCCGAGACACGGAAACGTCCGACGTCCGGCACGGCGATCGCGAAATTGCATTCGCGGGTGTCCTCGAACTCCTTGGTCTGGCGCTCGTTCATGATCGAACACACCAGGGTAAGCGCGTGGGTCGGGTTCAACGGCTGCTGGGAGACCGGCGTGATCTTCCCGTCGACCTTGACGGCCGGAGGAAACTCCGCGGTGATGAACAGATCGGAGCCACGGTTCTTGACCATCAGCCCCAGCATTTCGTTGATGTACTTTGCAGCGGATTCGCGGTCGAGCATGGTCATTCCCTTCCCCCTTAACCCATGAAGGCGTCGGGATTCTTCGCAATCGCCCGCGCGTCGCTGTAGTTGATCATGCCGCGCTTGATCAGGTCGCTCAGGCACTGGTCCAGCGTCTGCATGCCCAGGCCGCTCGACGTCTGCATCATCGAGTACATCTGCGCGATCTTGTTTTCGCGGATCAGGTGGCGAATCGCAGGCGTGGCGATCATGATTTCATGCGCCGCCGTCCGACCGTTGCCGTCGCGTGTCTTGAGCAGCGTCTGCGAGATCACGGCCTCGAGCGACTCCGACAGCATGGTTCGCACCATGTCCTTTTCTTCCGGCGGGAACACGTCGACCACACGGTCGATCGTCTTGGCGGCCGAACTCGTGTGCAGCGTGGCGAAAACCAGGTGACCGGTTTCCGCGGCGGTCAACGCCAGGCGGATCGTTTCCAGGTCACGCAATTCGCCCACCAGAACCACGTCCGGATCCTCGCGCAGTGCCGAGCGCAGCGCGTTGGCGAACGAATGGGTATGAGGGCCAAGCTCGCGCTGGTTGATCAGACTCTTCTTGGACTGATGCACGAATTCGATTGGATCCTCCACCGTGAGGATGTGACCCATGTCGTTGTCGTTGCGGTGGTCGACCATCGCGGCGAGCGTGGTCGACTTGCCAGAGCCCGTGGGCCCGGTGACCAGCACCAGGCCACGCGGCTTCATGCACAGATCGGCGAACACGGCGGGCGCGCGCAGGTCCTCGAGCGTCAGGACCTTCGACGGAATCGTCCGGAACACCGCGGCCGCGCCGCGCTGGGTGGTATAGGCGTTGACCCGGAAACGGGACAGACCAGAGATCTCGAAGGAGAAATCGACCTCAAGGCGCTCTTCGTAAGACTTGCGCTGAACGTCGCTCATGATGTCGTACACCATGGCGTGGACGTCCTTGTGCGTCATTGCCGCGACGTTGATGCGGCGCATATCCCCGTGAATACGCACCATCGGCGGCATGTCAGCCGAGAGGTGGAGATCGGATGCCTTGTTCTTGACCGCAAAAGCCAATAGCTGCGCGATGTCCATCTATAATGACCCCACCCTAAAAGACTGCTTTTTGTTGTACTTCTTTGGTATGTTCGCCGGATTATGTCTGTAATCGCCGCCAACTTGCAAGCCGTGAAGAATGACATCGCGGCGGCTGCACAACAAGCCGACCGGGACCCTTCCGGGGTGACCCTGCTGGCCGTCTCCAAGACCGTCTCACCCGATCGTGTGCGCGAGGCCTTCGAGGCCGGACAGCCGGCGTTTGGCGAGAACTACGTGCAGGAAGGTCTGGACAAGATCGCCGCGCTGGGCGATCTGCGCAGCCGCATCGCGTGGCACTTCATCGGCCCGCTGCAAAGCAACAAGACCCGCCCCGTGGCGGAGCAATTCGACTGGGTCCACGCCATCGACCGCCTGAAGATCGCGGAGCGGCTGTCCGCGCAGCGGCCGGCGAATCTGGCGCCCCTGCAGGTCTGCATCCAGGTCAATATCAGCAACGAAGACACCAAGAGTGGCGTGCTTCCCGAGGAAGTGCTGCCGCTGGCGCGCGCCGTGGCCGCATTGCCGAACCTGCAATTGCGCGGCCTGATGGCGATTCCCGCGCCGGCAGCGGACCTGGCCGCCCAGCGCGTGCCATTTGCCGCGCTGCGCCGGTTGCTCGAGGAACTGCGACAGTCCGGACTGGATGTGGATACGCTCTCGATGGGGATGTCCGCCGACATGCCAGCTGCCATCGCCGAGGGCGCCACGATGGTACGGATCGGCACCGCGATATTCGGCGCACGAGGCTGACGGCGCCCTTCGCTTCACACCCTCCACGCTCAACAGATTCATCAACGCCAGCCGACATGCGTCGCGCCGGCAGACAGGAACCATGATGCTCGACTCCCTTACTTTCGGCTTCCTCGGCGGCGGCAATATGGCCTCGGCCCTGATCGGCGGCCTGGTAGCCCGTGGCGTGCCGGCCAACGCGATTCGCGTGGTCGATCCGTTCGAAGACGCCCGCCAACGCCTGGCCACGACGCTTGGCGTACAGACCCTGGCTGCGCCGGACGCCGCGTTTGGCGCCAGCAACGTGATCGTGCTGGCGGTCAAGCCGCAGCAGTTCAAGGACGCCGTGGGAGCCCTGGCGCCGCAGTTGAAGAACAGCCTGATCATCAGCGTGGCGGCTGGCATCCGGCTGCAGGACATGCAGCGCTGGCTGGGCACCAACCGCCTTGTCCGCGCGATGCCCAATACGCCCGCGCTAGCCGGCATGGGGATGACCGGACTGGCCGCCGCCCCGGGTCTGTCCGACAACGACCGCGCCATCGCCACGGCCGTGGCCGAGGCAGTTGGTCAGTGCGTGTGGGTCGAGGGCGACGACCAGATCGACGCCGTGACGGCGATTTCCGGCAGCGGGCCGGCGTACGTGTTCTATTTCGTCGAGGCGATGGAGCGCGCCGCCACCGAGATGGGCCTGTCCTCCGAGCAGGGTCGCAAGCTGGCCGTCGAAACGTTCCGCGGGGCCGCCGCGCTGGCTGCGGAGTCGACCGAACCAGTATCGACGCTGCGCGAGCGTGTCACGTCGAAAGGCGGCACGACGTATGCCGCGCTGACCTCGATGGACGCCAGCGGCATCCAGGACGCCTTCGTTCGCGCCATGCTGGCCGCCGCCGCGCGGGGCCGCGAGATGGGAGCGGAGTTCGGGAAGGACTAGGAAGCTGCTTCAGGCTTCCAAGAAAAAACCGGGGCCTGGCCCCGGTTTTTTACTTCAGCAGGTACACCACGAACGTCCCGGCGAACACGCAGGCACCCAGCCAGTTGTTGTGGCGGAAGGCCGCGAAACACTTCATGCGGTCGCGCTCGCGAATCAGCGTGTAGTGATAGCCCGCCATCCCCGCGGCTGCCACCAGGCCGGCATAGTACGGCCAGCCCAGTCCGAGCAGCGATCCGGCCCAGGCCATCAAACCCAGGAAGGCGGCGTAGCAGATCATGATCGCGGCCACGTCGAACCGGCCAAACGTGATCGCCGACGTCTTCATGCCCAGCAGCAGGTCGTCATCGCGATCGACCATCGCGTATGCGGTGTCATAGGCAATCGCCCAGAACACGTTGGCCAGCAGCATCAGCCAGGCCACGAACGGCACCTGATCCTGGATCGCCGCGAAGGCCATCGGGATGCCGAAGCCGAATGCGATGCCCAGGTACGCTTGCGGGATCGCGAAAAACCGCTTGAAGAACGGATAGGTTCCCGCCAGGACGGCGGCCACCACGGCCAGCCATTTGGTCAGCGAATTCAATGGCAGTATCAGCGCCAGCGCGATCAGCGCCAGCACAGCCGCCACGGCCAGCGCCTCCCAGCTGGCAATCAGCCCGGCGGTCAACGGCCGCTCCTTCGTGCGTTTCACGTGCTTGTCGAAATCGCGGTCGGCCCAGTCGTTCATGGCACAACCGGCCGAACGCATCAGGAACGTGCCGGCAAAGAAGATCCAGAACAGGGTCCATCCCGGCGGCCCGCCGGCGGCCATCCACATGGCCCAGAGCGTGGGCCATAGCAGCAGCAGCGTGCCAATCGGCTTGTCGATGCGAACCAGGCGCGCGTACAGCGCCAGACGGCTCGGGTGGGCGGGGGCGGTGGAGGGATGGGACATGGCGGCGTACTTCTGGCAAGACTCAAACAAAAACGCGCCGCGGCCAGTTGGGCCGTGACGCGTTGGCCCGGTTGCCGCAAGCGACGTGGCAACCGGTGACTGGCATGACGGGGATCAGGCCAGCAGCGAACGCAGCATCCACGCGGTCTTCTCGTGCGTCTGCATGCGCTGGGTCAGCAGGTCCGCCGACGGTTCGTCGCCAGCGGCATCGATCGCCGGGAACAGCGAGCGCGCGGTGCGCACCACGGCTTCCTGGCCTTCCACGAGCTTGCGGATCATCTCGGTGGCTTCGGGCACGCCCTCTTCCTCGGCGATCGAGGACAGCTTGGCGTATTCCTTGTAGGTGCCCGGGGCCGGATAGCCCAGTGCGCGGATACGCTCGGCGATTGCGTCCACGGCCAGCGCCAGCTCGTTGTACTGCGTCTCGAACATCAGATGCAGCGTGTTGAACATCGGACCCGTCACGTTCCAGTGGAAGTTGTGGGTCTTGAGGTAGAGGGTGTACGTATCGGCCAGCAACTTGCAAAGGCCTTCCGCGATCTTCTTGCGGTCCTTGTCCGAGATACCGATGTTCACGCTCATCTCATTCTTCTTTGCCATGGTCGTTCAGCTCCATTTAGTTCAAGCCACGAGGATTGGCGCCCCAATGTGACGCGGGCGGACAGTGGCCATTATCGCACCAGGACTACGCCACAAGGGAAGAAAGCCCCCTTGCGGCATCGAGGAACATCGCCATCGCGCCGAGCGCGACGATTGCCATGCCAATTTCCTTGCGTACCACCTTGCGGCGCAGGCGAGAGGCTTCACCACGGCCAGCATCGCGCACTTGTGCGCGGAGTTGGCGGAAGCCTGATACGAAAAGATTGAGCATTGCCATGATGTCACTCCGTAGTCCATCGAGTTTCTGGACGGGTTCCCGGGACCCGATGGAAGAAGTGTATTAGACGGCTATTGGTTCGGCTATTCGATAAATCTCATATATCGAATAGCCGGTACCTATGCTTGCGGAAGGGATATGCCCGGCGGTCGGGCCGGGATGGGCCGGGATGGGCCGGGATGGGATGGGATTCAGGCCGCGACTGCCTCGACCGTCTCCGTGTCGCCGAGCCTGCGCACGCCGGGCAGTTCGCACGCGGTCACCGCGTTGGCCAGCGCTTCCATCGCGGGAAGCCGCGTAAAGCTCTTGCGCCAGGCCAGCACCACGCGGCGGTCCGGCACGGGCTCGGCGAACGGCACGTAGGACAGCATGTCGTTGTGCGGCTTGAGATCGGGCACCGAGGTGCGCGGCAGCACGGTGATACCGACGCCGCTGGCCACCATATGGCGGATGGTCTCGAGCGACGAACCTTCGAACGTCTTCTGGATGCCGTCGGCCGCCTGCGAGAAGCGCGACAGTTCCGGACACACGCTCAGCACGTGATCGCGGAAACAATGGCCGCTGCCGAGCAGCAGCATGGTCTGCTGCTTCAGTTCGTCCGGATCCACCTTGGTCTGCTGGGAAAGCTGGTGTCCGCGCGGCACGGCCACCACGAACGGCTCGTCATACAGCGGACGCACCGTCAGGCCGGAGTCCGGGAACGGCTCGGCCATGATCGCGCAGTCGATTTCGCCCTGCTTGAGCAGTTCGATCAGCTTGTTCGTGTAGTTCTCCTGCAGCATCAGCGGCATCTGCGGCACGGTCTCGATCATCTGCTTGACCAGTGCCGGCAGCAGGTACGGCCCGATCGTGTAGATCACGCCCAAACGCAGCGGCCCGGCCAGCGGGTCCTTGCCCTGCTTGGCGATCTCACGAATCGCCATGGTCTGCTCAAGCACACGCTGCGCCTGCGCGACGATCTGCTCGCCGATGGCCGTCACCGACACCTCGGAGGTGCCCCGCTCAAAGATCTGCACGGTCAGCTCGTCCTCCAGCTTCTTGATGGCGACCGACAGGGTCGGCTGCGACACGAAGCAGGCCTCGGCAGCCCGGCCGAAATGGCGCTCGCGCGCCACGGCGACGATGTACTTGAGTTCGGTGAGCGTCATGATTAATCAATTCCGGTTAGGCGATAGATTTTAGCTTCGATTCCCGTCCTTGTCAGATCGACAGACAAAAGGAATTTATTCGCCACTTTCAGGCATCTCCAATATGGCGAAGGCACGACATCAGGCCTTCAGGAAGTGCTCCCGGCCACCCAGCCAGCGAGACAGATGCGCCTCCACCGCTTCCGGGTACCGCTCCAGCATCAGCTCGGCCGCCTCCTGGGCGTAGTCGACGAGCCAGGCATCGGTTTCGAGATCGGCGAATCGCAGCATCGCTTCGCCCGACTGCCGGGCACCCAGGAATTCACCAGGGCCGCGAATCTGCAGGTCGCGCCGTGCGATCTCGAAGCCGTCGGTGGTTTCGCGCATCGTCGCCAGCCGCTCGCGCGCCGTGGGCGACAGCGGCGCCTGGTACATCAGCAGGCAGACCGACTCGGCGCTTCCCCGACCAACGCGCCCCCTTAACTGGTGGAGTTGCGCCAGCCCGAAACGTTCGGCGTGTTCGATCACCATTAGCGATGCATTGGGAACATCGACGCCCACTTCGATCACGGTGGTGGCCACCAGCACCTGCAGCCGGTTGGTGGTGAAATCGTCCATCACGGCGGCCTTCTCGGCCGGTGGCAGCCGCCCGTGAACCAGCCCGACACGCAGATCTGGCAGCGCCGCAACCAGCGTTTCGTACGTCTCGACTGCCGTCTGGAGCTGCAGCGCCTCGCTTTCCTCGATCAGCGGACACACCCAGTAGACCTGGCGCCCTTCGGCGGCCGCATGGTGCACGCGCTCGATCACCTCGTCGCGGCGCGCGTCATTGACCAGCCGCGTGACGATTGGCGTGCGGCCGGGCGGCAATTCGTCGATCACCGACACATCGAGGTCGGCGTAGTAGGTCATCGCCAGCGTGCGCGGGATCGGCGTGGCCGACATCATGAGCTGGTGCGGCACCACTTTTTCCTCCGCCGGACGCGCCGGCTCGCCCGGCTGCTCCGCTTCTCCGGCCTTGCCGCGCAGCGCCAGCCGCTGGGCAACGCCGAAGCGATGCTGCTCATCGACCACGGCCAAGCCGAGCCGGGCGAACCGGACGGTGTCCTGGATCAGCGCATGGGTGCCGATCACTAGCTTCGCCTCGCCCGATTCGGCGCGCGCCACGGCCTCGCGCTTCTCCTTTGCCTTCAGACTGCCCGCCAACCAGACCACCGGCACGCCAAGCGGTTCGAGCCATGCGGACAACTTGCGGAAATGCTGCTCGGCCAGGATTTCGGTCGGCGCCATCAACGCGGCCTGATAGCCGGCGTCGATCGCCTGGCACGCGGCCAGCGCGGCCACGATCGTCTTGCCGCTGCCCACGTCGCCCTGAAGCAGACGATGCATGGGGTGCGGACGGGTCATGTCGGCGGCGATTTCCTCGACCACCCGCTGCTGCGCGCCCGTCAGGCGGAACGGCAGCGCACCAAGGAAGCTGGTCAACAAGCCCCCCGCACGACGCGGCATCGACGGCGCGTTCTTCTCCTTGCGCGCGGCCTGCGAGCGGCGCAGCGAAATCTGTTGCGCGAGCAGTTCATCGAACTTGATCCGCACCCACGCCGGATGCGAGCGATCGGCCAGCGCGGCCTCGCTTTCCTGCTGTGGCGGGTTGTGCAGCAGGCGCAGGCAATCGATCAGCGGCGGCAGCTTCAACTGCGCCAACGGCCCGCGCAGCACCGCCTGGGGCAGGGTTTCCGGCATCGGCGTGCGCTGCATCGCCCCGCCGATGGCCTTGCGCAGGTAGGCCTGCGAAATCCCGGCGGTGGCCGGATAGACCGGCGTCAGGCGGTCCGGCAACGGCTCGCCCGGCGCCACCGCCCGCACGGTTGGATGGACCATCTCGGCGCCGAAGAAGCCGCCGCGAATCTCGCCGCGCACGCGCAGGCGCGTGCCTTCGGCCATCTGCTTGGTCTGGCTGCCGTAGAAATTGAGGAAACGCAGCGTCAGTTCGCCGGTTTCATCGGCCACCTTCACCACAAGCTGGCGGCGCGGGCGGAACGTCACCTCGTTCGAGATCACTTCGCCCTCGATCTGCGCTGGCAGGCCAATGCCCGCGCGGTGGATCGCGTCCCGGATCGGCTCGAGCGTGGTTTCGTCCTCGTAGCGGAGCGGCAGGTGCAGCACCAGGTCGACGCTGCGTCGCAGGCCGAGCTTGGCCAGCCGCGCCGCGGCCGTAGACGGCTTGGCATCGGCAGCCTTGGCGGGTTTCCTGGCGGCGGAGGCGGGTTCGTCGATCGGTTCGGTGGCGGAGCCTGGCATCAGCGCGGGAATATGGGCGGCAACATGGGCAAGCAGGCGAAGCCTGGCGCCCAAGCCTTACAATGTCGGATTCGCCGATTTTACCCATGCCGTACCGATCACCGCGGTAGCACGCTCACAAAGCTTGCCGCCGTGCACGGTTTTGGCCGTTGTATCCAGCCATGTTGACCCTGTCCGATTTCGATTTTCCGCTGCCGCCCGAACTGATCGCGCAGTCCGCCCTGCCTGACCGCAGCGCCAGCCGCCTGCTGGTGGTGGAGCGGACCGCCCCGGAGGACACCGCCGAGGCGGTGCGGCTGGTCGACCGCGCCTTCAGCGACATCCTTGAATACCTGAATCCGGACGACCTGCTCGTGTTCAACGACACGCGCGTGATCAAGGCCCGTTTTTTCGGCCACAAGCCGAGCGGCGGCCGGATCGAAGTGCTGGTGGAACGGGTGGTCGATACCCACACGGTGCTGGCCCAGGTGCGCGCGTCGAAGACGCCTGCCGAGGGCAGCCTGCTGCACCTGGCGGATGACGCCTTCGCAGTGACCGTGGGCCCCCGCGTCGACCAGTTCTTCACCCTGCGCTTTCCCGAGCCCGCGCTCGACCTGATCGAACGTTTCGGCCGCCTGCCGCTGCCGCCGTACATTACGCACGACCCCGACGCCTACGACGAAACGCGCTACCAGACCGTCTACGCGCGCAACCCGGGCGCCGTGGCCGCGCCCACCGCCGGATTGCACTTCGACGACGCCCTGTTCGCCCGGCTGGACGCCGCCGGCATCCGCCGCGCCTTCCTGACGCTGCACGTTGGCGCGGGCACGTTCCAGCCCGTGCGTACCGAAAACCTGTCCGAGCACAAGATGCATTCGGAGTGGTATGCCATCTCGCCCGAACTGGCGGATGCCGTGCGCGAAACCCGCGCGCGTGGCGGACGCGTGATCGCCGTCGGCACCACGTCGCTGCGCGCGCTGGAATCGGCCGCCGCCGAAGATGGCACGCTGGAGGCGGGCAGCGGCGATACCGACATCTTTATCACGCCCGGCTACGCCTTCCGCATCGTCGACGCGCTGATTACCAACTTCCATCTGCCCAAGTCCACGCTGCTGATGCTGGTCTCCGCGCTGGCCGGCGTGGAGGCGATTCGCGACGCCTACCGCCATGCCGTGGACGCGCGCTACCGTTTCTTCAGCTACGGCGACGCCATGCTGCTCACCCGCCGCGACCGCCGCGACTGACCGCCCCCGAGAACACACCATGCTCAATTTCGAACTGCTGACCACTGATGGCAACGCCCGCCGTGGCCGCGTCACGCTGAACCACGGCGTCGTGGAAACGCCGATCTTCATGCCCGTGGGCACCTACGGGTCGGTCAAGGCGATGTCGCCGCTCGAACTCAACGAGATCGGCGCGCAAATCATCCTCGGCAATACGTTCCATCTGTGGCTGCGCCCGGGGCTCGACGTCGTTGACACCCACGCCGGCCTGCACAAGTTCATCGGCTGGGACAAGCCGATCCTGACCGATTCGGGCGGCTTTCAGGTGTTTTCGCTAGGAGAACTGCGCAAGATCACCGAGGAAGGCGTCACGTTCGCATCGCCGGTGAATGGCGACAAGCTGTTCCTGTCGCCCGAGATCTCGATGCAGATCCAGCGCACGCTGAACTCGGACATCGTGATGCAGTTCGACGAGTGCACGCCGTACGAGATCGACGGCCGCCCCGCCACGCACGACGAGGCCGCCCGCTCCATGCGGATGAGCCTGCGCTGGGCCAAGCGTTCGCGCGACGAGTTCGACCATCTGGCCAATCCCAACGCGCTGTTCGGCATCGTGCAGGGCGGCATGTTCGAGGACCTGCGCGACGAATCACTGGCGGGCCTGTCGGAACTGGACTTCCATGGTTACGCGATCGGCGGCCTGTCGGTTGGTGAGCCAAAGGAAGACATGATGCGGGTGCTGGAGCATGTGGGCCCCCGCTTGCCGGCGCACAAGCCGCACTATCTGATGGGCGTTGGCACGCCCGAGGACCTGGTGGCCGGTGTGGCGCACGGCGTCGACATGTTCGACTGCGTGATGCCGACCCGCAATGCCCGCAACGGCTGGCTGTTCACGCGCTTTGGTGACGTGAAGATCCGCAACGCGGCGCACCGCAACGACCCGCGCCCGCTGGACGAACAATGCGGCTGCTACACCTGCCGCAACTTCTCCCGGGCCTACCTGCACCACCTGCACCGTGTGGGCGAGATCCTTGGTGCGCGCCTGAACACGATCCACAACCTCTATTACTACCTGGAACTGATGCGCGAGATGCGCACGGCCATCGAGGAGCACCGCTTCGAGGCATTCCGCCGCCAGTTCGCCGAAAATCGCGCGCGCGGCACACGCTGAGTGTCTCTCTGGCCAGGCCGGCTGAGAACTTTCGGCGCGGCCAAGGTCGAATAGCTGGCCTGAAATCGGCCGCTTCGGGGTGGCTTTCCGCATCCTCCGCAAAGTACGCGGAACGCACCCCGAACAAACCCGCAATTCGCCCTAGAATGCCAAGGCGGGACAATGACCGGGTGATAGAATGCCCGATTCCCTGAATGAACTTTGTGACGGAGAAGTAACGTGTTTATCTCTAACGCTTTTGCCCAGACTGCTGGTATCGGCGGCGGCGCCGGTGGCCTGATGAGCTTTCTGCCGATCATCCTGATGTTCGCGGTGCTGTGGTTCATCATGATCCGCCCGCAGATGAAGCGCCAGAAGGAAGCCAAGGCGATGATGGAAGCGCTGGCCAAGAACGACGAAGTCGTGACGGCAGGCGGCATCCTGGGCCGTGTCACCAAGGTCAACGAGAACTATGTGACCCTGGAAGTGGCCGAAGGTACGGAAATCACCGTGCAGAAGAATGCGGTGACCAATGTGCTGCCGAAGGGCTCGCTGAAGTCGCTCTGATCCGGCACGTTTTCCGCCTGAATCAGGCATGGACGTGGCGCGCGACGCCTCCGACCATGCCCTGCGCAGCCGCCTGAATCCGCACAGGGGTCCCGTCCGGACCCTCCTACGGGTTGCCAGGCGGCTGTTTGCCAACCGGTCCGGCCGATCCGGCGCGCGATGCGCGCGATTATCGACCACGCCAACCGCAATGACTGGCCAACGATGAATCGTTATCCGATTTGGAAATACATCGTGATTCTGGTGGCTCTGGCCATCGGCATCACCTACACCCTGCCGAACTTCTTCGGCGAGGCGCCCGCCGTCCAGGTATCGTCGGCCAAGGCCACGGTCAAGGTCGACCTGTCCATGCAGAAGCATGTCGAGGAGATCCTGGCGCAGAACCAGTTGCAGCCTGATGGGGTGTTCTTCGACGTGTCCGGCCAGTCCGGCTCGGTCAAGGCGCGCTTCCGCACCACTGACGAGCAGCTCAAGGCCAAGGACGTGCTGTCGCGCTCGCTGAATCCCGACGCGAACGATGCGACCTACGTCGTGGCGCTGAACCTGTTGTCCGGTTCGCCGCACTGGCTGACCGCGCTGCACGCGCTGCCCATGTACCTGGGTCTGGATCTGCGCGGTGGCGTGCACTTCCTGCTGCAGGTGGACATGAAGGGCGCCGTCGACAAGAAGCTCGACAGCCTGGCCGGCGATGCGCGCACGCTGCTGCGCGACAAGAACATCCGCCACGGCGGCATTGACCGTGACGGCGAGCGCCTGACGGTGCGCTTCAGCAATGGTGACGACGCGGAACGCGCGCGCGGCATCCTGGCCGACAACCTGCGCGAGCTGGCCTTCACGATGGACGGCACGAACATCGTCGGCACGTTCACGGAAGCCGCCCGCAAGACCGTGCAGGACGGCGCCGTCAAGCAGAACATCACCACCCTGCACAATCGTGTGAACGAACTTGGCGTGGCAGAGCCGGTGATCCAGCAGCAAGGCTCCGACCGCATTGTGGTGCAGTTGCCGGGCGTGCAGGACACCGCCAAGGCCAAGGACATTATCGGCCGTACCGCCACGCTCGAAGCGCGCCTGGCCGACCCGGACGTGCGCAACCCGCGCCCGGGTGACCCCGTGCCGTTCGGCGACGAGCTGTTCACGCAAGGCAACAGCGCCCCGGTGCTGCTGCGCAAGCAGGTGATCTTCACCGGCGACCGCATCGAAAGCGCCTCGGCCGGTTTCGACCAGAACCAGCGCCCGTCCGTCAACATCAAGCTCGATGCCCAGGGCGGCCGCATGCTGCGTGACGTGTCGCGGGAGAACATTGGCAAGCCGATGGGCATCGTCCTGTTCGAAAAGGGCAAGGGCGAAGTGCTGACCGTGGCGACGATCCAGTCCGAGCTTGGCTCGAGCTTCCAGATCACCGGTTCTTACTCGACCGAAGCCGCCAACGACCTGGCCCTGCTGCTGCGCGCCGGCTCGCTGGCCGCCCCGATGGAAATCATCGAGGAGCGCACAATCGGCCCGTCGCTGGGTGCGGACAACATCCAGAAGGGCTTTGACTCGGTGGCCTACGGCTTCGCCGCAATCGCCGTCTTCATGGTGCTGTACTACATGCTGTTCGGCGTGTTCTCCGTGATCGCGCTGGGCGTGAACCTGCTGCTGCTGGTGGCGGTGCTGTCGATGCTGCAGGCCACGCTGACGCTACCTGGCATCGCCGCTATCGCGCTGGTGCTCGGCATGGCCATCGACGCGAACGTGCTGATCAACGAGCGGATCCGCGAGGAACTGCGCGCGGGCGCATCACCGCAGATGTCGATCGCCATTGGCTTTGAGCGTGCCTGGGCCACGATTCTCGACTCGAACGTGACCACGCTGATCGCTGGCCTGGCGCTGCTGGCCTTTGGCTCGGGCCCGGTGCGCGGCTTTGCCGTGGTGCACTGCCTGGGCATCCTGACCTCGATGTTCTCGGCGGTGTTCTTCAACCGCGGCCTGGTCAACCTTTGGTACGGCCGCAAGAAGAAGCTCCAGGGCCTGGCCATCGGTCAGATCTGGAAGCCGGACACCACCGACACCCCGGTCGCCAAGTAAGCCAGGACACATCAGGAACCCATCATGGAATTTTTCCGCATCAAGCGCGACATTCCGTTCATGAAGCACGCGTTGATCTTCAACGTGGTGTCCTTCCTGACGTTTGCCGCCGCTGTTTTCTTCCTCTGGCACAAGGGCCTGCACCTGTCGATCGAGTTCACCGGCGGCACGGTGATGGAGGTCAACTACCAGCAGGCCGTCGATCTCGAGAAGGTTCGTGGCCAGGTCAGCAAGCTCGGCTACTCCGATGTACAGGTGCAGAACTTCGGCACCTCGCGCGATGTGATGATCCGTCTGCCGCTCCAGAAGGGGCCGGACGGCAAGCAGGTGACCTCTGCGCAGCAGAGCGAGCAGGTCATGGGCGCGCTGACGGCGGCCTCGCCTGACGTCAAGCTGCAGCGCGTGGAGTTCGTCGGCCCGCAGGTGGGCAAGGAACTGGCCACGGACGGCCTGTTGGCGCTGCTATGCGTGGTGGCCGGTATCGTGATCTACCTGTCGTTCCGCTTCGAATGGAAGTTCGCGGTCGCCGGTATCATCGCCAACCTGCACGACGTGGTGATCATCCTGGGCTTCTTCGCCTTCTTCCAGTGGGAGTTCTCGCTCTCGGTGCTGGCGGCGATCCTGGCGGTGCTGGGCTACTCCGTGAACGAGTCCGTGGTGATTTTCGACCGGATCCGCGAAGCCTTCCGCAAGTACCGCAAGATGTCCACGCATGAAGTCATCGACCACGCGATCACCAGCACGATGTCGCGGACCATCATCACTCACGGCTCGACCGAAATGATGGTGCTGTCGATGTTCTTCTTCGGCGGCCCGACGCTGCACTACTTCGCCCTGGCCCTGACGGTGGGTATTCTGTTTGGTATCTACTCGTCGGTGTTCGTGGCCGCGGCGCTGGCGATGTGGCTCGGCGTGAAACGCGAAGACCTCGTCAAGGGCGACAAGAAAGGCGGCGACGCAACCGACCGCAATGACCCGAACTTCGGCGCGCAAGCTTGACGCGGCGCTTGGGTTGAAAGAAAAAGGCACCTTCGGGTGCCTTTTTCGTTTGACGAGAGATCCGGGACCGCAATCCCCATTGGTACCCTTGGCTGAAAGCGCTGCGCGGGGTAACGAATACGCCAGCAAACCCGCCCTTGGTTTAAGCACTGTCAAATCAGATTGGACATTGCGTCAATCACCATTGTGATTGTTCTAATTATTTATGCGGGCAAGAATGTCCGATTAACCACAAGCAGATGATCGCCACATCACGGCATCCGTGAATGGCGGAGGCAGGAGACAAGCCATGCAGCAGACCATTGAACCATCCAAGGACACCGAACTGCCTCTCGATGGCGTGCGGGTACTTGACCTGTCCCGCGTCTTCGCAGGTCCGTTGTGCGGGCAAGTCCTGGCCGATTTCGGTGCCGAGGTGGTCAAGGTGGAACATCCCGGCCGTGGCGATGACACCCGTGATTGGGGGATGCGCATCGGCAAGACGGAGACAACCTACTACAACAGCATGAACCGCAACAAGCGGTCCATCACGCTGGATCTGCAGAGGAAGGAAGGCGTGCAGATCGTCTACGAATTGCTGCCGAAGTTCGACGTCGTCATCCACAACTTCAAGACGGGCGGCGCCGAGAAGCTGGGCCTGGGCTACGAGCAGCTCAAGGCCATCAAGCCCGATCTCATCTACTGCGCCATTTCTGGATACGACACCAGCGGCCCGGAAGCGAAACGCCCCGGCTACGACCTCGTCATCCAGGGCGAGGCCGGCCTCATGGCGCTCAATGGCGAGGCCGATCAGCCGCCGCTGAAATTCGGCGTCGCGGTCGTCGACCTCATGACCGGCATGTATGCGGCGCAAGCCGTACTGGCCGCCCTCTTCCGCCGCGAGCGAAAGGGCCTTGGCCAGCTGATCGAGATGGCGCTGTACGACTGCGGCGTGATGGTGACGGGCTACTACGGCCTGGATGCCATGCTGCTGGGGCGCGACCCGGCACGCTATGGGAACGCCCATCCGTCCATCGTGCCCTATGGCATGTTCGAGGCTGCCGATGGTCCTCTGATCATCGCGGTCGGAAACAACAACCAGTTCGACAAGTTCTGCCGCCAGGTCATCGAGCGCCCCGATATCGTCGAGGATCCGCGCTACGCCACGAACGTCGAGCGCGCGAAGAACCGCGTCACTCTGACACCGCTGATCACGGGTCTGATCCATGAGTTTCCCCGCGACCTTCTGCTGGAACGCATGACCGCTTGCGGCATCCCGTGCGGCAGGGTGGCTGGGCTGCACGAGGCACTGACCAGCGAACGGACTCGCAGGGGTGGGCTGCTGCGTGAGATGCCGCATCCGGTGGCAGGCACGACGCATGTGTTTGCGCCGCCGTACCGTCTGGACGGAAAGCGCCCGCCGATTCGCAATGCACCGCCGACGCTTGGCGAGGGCACGCGCGCGGTATTGCAGAGTCTTCTGAATATGAGTGACGCGCAACTGCAGGAGCTGCAGGCGCTCGGCGTTCTCACGCTGCCCGAGGCACCTGCCAACTCCTGAGTCCTCTCCGCCCGCCGACATGGTCCGCGCAGGACCGCCCGGCGAGGGGGACAGGCTTTGGAAGCCGTTTCAAGACGATTCCGGCGTCGTTGCGGGGCCTTGCCGTACTACTTGTACCGTCTGCGGCCCCGCGCCTAGCCAGAACCGCTTCGCTTCATCTTGAAACAGCGTCTTGGCTAGAGACTTTCGATGACCGCGCCGGCCCGCGCGGCATCGGTTCAAGCCCCCTCCCCCGCGTTTGCGGAGAGGGAAGCCTTTACGCTCACGTGCGCTTAGGCTTCCGTCAGCTGCTCGATCCACACGGCCAGCCGGTCCTTGGCAAACGACTCCGTCCGCGTTGTCGCGCGTGCCGTGATCGCGTCGCCTTCGCGCTGCAGTTGCAGCGCCCCACCAGCCTCTTCCAGCCACAGCAGCGCCGCCAGCCATGCCGCGTGCTCGTCGGATACGGCATCGGCCACGGGCTTCGCCACGAACTCACCGAGCGCGTCCGGCGCAGACCAGGTGACGACATCGCCGTCACGGCGTACCGCTGCACCCAGCACTTCCGCCAGCACCGCCGTCGCGTCGGCAGCGCCACGACCAGCCAGGCGCGCGCGCAACTCCGCCAGCTTAGTGCCGACTGCATGGCCAAATACACCGCAGCGCTGGCTTTCCGCGCCGACCAGATCTGCATAGTCCAGACGCTGCCAGTCGGGCTCGGCATTGCGCGCACCCGCCAGCGATGTGCCAGCCAGATAGGTCTCCACCGGCTGGAAACGCCCCGGGCCGATCAGGCTGGCGCAGATCGCGTGGACCATGCCTACGCGCGTGGCCACGGTCTGCTTCTGCAGCACCATAAGCTTTTCACGCACCAGTTGATCACGCTCCCTGCGCAGGCCGGACAACTCCAGCGCCTGCTTCATCTCCATGCGCAGCGCGGTAATGTCCCACGGCTTCTTGATGTAGCGGTGGATCTGGCCCTGGTTCACGGCCTCGACGGTCTGGTCGAGTTCCGAGTACGCCGTGGTCAGAATCCGTACGATATGCGGATAGCGCTCGCGCGCGTAACGCAGCAGCTCGTTGCCATATTCGCCCGGCATGCGTTGGTCGGACACCAGCACGGCCAGGCTGTCGCCATGGGCGTCGAGCAACGCCTTGCCTTCTTCAACGGATCCCCCGGTTACCACCGGGGCAAGCTGGCCAATGGCGCGCTGGAAATACTTGACGGCCGTGGCCTCGTCATCGACGAACAGAATTGCCGGGGGTGCCTGCGTGGTATTCGGTTCGCTCATCGATCACTCCTGTTCATACGAGTCTTCATATTGGGGAAATCGAGGGTTACGGTGGTGCCTGCGCCCGAAGCCGAAGCGATCCGGATGCCGCCACCAAAAGATTGCATGACGCGGTTACAGAAGATCATGCCCATCCCGCTGCCGCCCGCCGAGGCGTGCGTGGTGACGGGGTCGACGAGCAGACGATCCATCACCTCCGGCGGAATGCCGGGCCCGTTGTCCGCGATGCGGATTTCCGGACGATCTCCAGCCACCACGACAAAGCGCAGCGACGGGTTGTCCACATCGGCCAGCGCGCGCAGCGCATTGCTCATGACCGACGACAGCACCAGCGCCACGCAGTTCGGCAGCGTTGGCACGGGAAAATCGTCGTGCAACTCGACTTGCACCCAGTTACGTTGGTTATCGGCAAAGGGATAGCTATCCAGCAGGGATGCCACCAATGCCCCCGCACTGACGTCATTGCCTGGACCCGGCTTCGGCTTGGCACCGCCCGCGCTGCTGCGCACGGACTGCAGGAACGACGACAGCACCGCAAGGCAGTACTGGGCGTTGTCATGCATGGCACCGGCCGCGCGGCCGATCTCGGCATTACGCTGCTGGTTGTACTCGCCAGCCACGCGCGCCTCGATCCCGCGCGCGAAATTGGCAATCGCCGCCAGCGGCGTATTCAGTTCATGGGCCAGAAAGGCCAGCGTCTCGTCGATCGCCATCAGCCTTTGCTGACGCACCGCGCGCTCGCGATAGCGCTCTCCGGCCAGGCGCAGCACCTCGCGCACGTCGGTCACGGTGATCGGCTTCTCGAGAATCTTGAAGACTTCGCCGCTATTGACGGTCTCGAGCAGCATGTCCTTGTCGGCATAGGCCGTGACCAGTATCCGCACGATCTGCGGATACTCCAGCGCCACCTGCCGCAGCAGGTCGCCACCATCGCGGCCCGGCATCCGGTAGTCGGTGACCAGCACCGAGATCTTCGCCTGATGCTCCCGCAGGATGGCTATCGCCTCATCCGCGCCAGTGGCGGACAGCACTTCGTGTTCGCTGCCGGCCGCGCGCGCGAAATACTTGCACGCCATCTCCTCGTCATCGACGTAGAGGATGGTCGCGCGCGGCTGGCTCGTATCGGTCGTCACGGCTTACTCCGCACGCGGCAGGTCGAAGCTGAAGGCGGCCCACTGGCCCACCTCGCTCTCGGCGTACAGCACGCCGCCGTGACGTTCGATCACGGCGTAGCTGATCGACAGGCCAAGACCCAGGCCCTGGCCCACTTCCCGCGTGGTGAAGAACGGTTCGAACACGCGGGCGAGATGCTCTTGCGCAATGCCAGGACCGTTGTCGCGCACAGTCACGCGCAGGCGCTTGTCCTCCCACCGCACCGTCGTATGGATCGCCGGATTCTGCGTACCCGCCTTGCGCATCGCCAGCGCGGCGTTCGAAAACAGGTTGATCAGCACGCCGATGATCGCGGCCTCGTCGCCAAGGACGAGGGTGTCGTCTGGCATCTCGCGCGTCATCTTGACCCCACGCAGTTCGTGCGCAGTCAGCCGTTGTGACGAATCAAGTGCCTTCTCGAACAGGAACGGCGTGCCTTCCACCTCGGCGCCCGGCTTGCGGTAGGCGAATGTCTTGAGGTCCGAGACGATATGCTGGATGCGCTGCATACCCTGCTTGGCATCGACCAGACACTCCTGGATGCCCGGTTCGGACTTCGCGGCCGGCTCCTCCATGGCCACTTCGATCGCCATCAGGCAGAAGTTGACCGGATTGTTCACCTCGTGCAGCAGGCCCGCCGCCAACGTGCCGATGGCCGCCATCTTCTCCTGCTGAAGCATCTGGCCCTTGATGTCGACCAGTTTGCGATTGATGACCTCGAGCTCCGCGTTCTTGTCCGCCACCTCGGCCTTCAAGCGGAACAGCATGAAGCGCGCGCGTTCATTGAAGAACGTGTACACGCCACTCGCTGCCGCAGCGAACAGCAGGAACAGCGAATTGACGATGAACGTCCCCACGGGCTCGATGCCACCCGGGTGCAGCAGGCACGCGGCGGCATAAAGCACATACGACAGGATGCCGAACACCAGGTTTTGCCACAGCCCGAACGGCAAGGCGATGCCCGAGGCGAAGATCGCGAGATTCAGCCCGACGTAGTACGGCGATTCGACGCCTTCGGTCTGCGAGATCATCCAGGCGATCATGATCTGCGGCAGCAGCAGCCACGTCATGGTGAGCCACGGCGCGAAGCGGCGGCCAGCCTGGCTGTAGAGCGCGACCACCACGCCCGCGATCAGCAGCGAAACGACGATGCGCGCCGCAGCGAATGGCACTTGCCACTGCGGATACTGGCCGTAGTCGAGCCCAACCCCGAGCAGCACCAGCACGATAGCCGTGTACGCGCCGCCCCGGCTGAATGCCAGGCGGAAATCGGCCAGTTCGGACTGGTATCCGGCGTATAGCTGGTTCGAACTCATCGCCTTCGCCGGTTGGGCGGCCGAATCCTCAACGGATAGCGGCTTCGGCGAAGACATTGACGCCGGTTTCATCGACATAGAGTCGGTGGGCATGCGAGTTCTCCGGCAACAGCGAAGCCATACCGGCCTCGTCGCGATAGATCAGGTACCACTCCAGCAGATGCTCCATCCCGAACTTCTCGGGGTTGTCGGAGTGGACGTTGGTGACGAGCAGATGACCGCCCGGCCTCGTGCGCGAGGCGAAGTACGACAGCAGGCGCGAGCAGACCTTGTCGGAGAGATAGTCGAACAGGCCGGCGCAATACACCGCGTCGAATTCGCGCACGCTCGGGTCGTCCGCAGTGATGCGACGCTTGAGCAGGTCGTGCACGGACTGGTGCACCATCTCGACCGATACCTTGTGCCCGGCCGACGCGGCGGACCGTTCGATCGAACCCCGCGTGTACTCGAGCGTCTCCGCGCTGAAGTCCACGAGTTGGAACGACAGCAGCTCCGGATTCGCATACTCCCGCACGAAGCGCTGGATCTCGAACGCGGGGCCGCAGCCGACGTTGAGCACGCGGAACGGGCGGCCCTCGGCACGTGCGCGTTCGGCCTGGCGCGTCAGGAAATCGACCAGCAGGTCGATCCGGTTGCGGTGCGCGGTGGCCACGGCCGCCTTCAGGAACGCCGTGTTGACGATCTGGAAGTAAGTGGTGGGCCCCTGCTGCGGATCGCTGAGGATCTGGTTCACCATTTCATAATCGCCGGCATAACCGAGCGGCTTGGTGAACGTGCGATAGACGAACGGCGCGCGCAGCAGCAGCGGGTGCAGCGCGGCCTGCGCATAGGTGCGGTGGACCGGCGCCAGTTCGGGATCGACGCGCTGCGCCTCGTCCTCGAGCCAGTCCAGATAGACCTTCACCTTGCCCATCAGCGGCGTGGCCAGTTCGTAGAACACGTCCTCGCGCAGGCGTCCTTCCCGCTTCGGCAGCGACTCGGTCAGGTCCACCTGTTCGACCCATCGGGAGACTTCCGAGAGATACGCGCGCATCTCGTTGACCACGATCTGGTAGTCGCGCCGGATGTTGAAACGTGTGTCCCAATCCTGCACGAACAGCTCAGCCTCGCGCGCCACCGATTTGGGCGCATCGTTGACGTCGGTGAGCTCGCGCCACTCGTCGATCAGCGTCAGGGACACCACCGCGGTCAGGCCGGTATTCACCAGACTCATGACCACGGCCTTGCCCAGGTACGCATTTTTCGCGCCCATGCGTACGCTCAGTTCGCTCAATACCTCGCTGACCTGAACGATGGAATAAGGATTGTAGATTTCCATCACCAGCGACTTGCGCTGGAGATTGATGATCGTGCCACGCACCTGCTCGCCCTGCGAGTTGCGGAAGCTAACTACCGGATCGATTTGGGTTTTGGAGTACACGGTATCGCGCCAGGGGAAATCCGAAAAACGCTGCGCACCGTGGCGCCAATGGGCACCGGCCGGGTACAGCTCAGGCAAGGGGCCTTGCGGCGGACAACCAACTCAGGGAATGCAGCCAATGCTCATAGCGATGCGCGTGACCTGTTGCGGGGACGGGCTCGAGCGGCGCAGGCCGATGCGAACGCCGTCCCGGGGGTGGGACTGCGGCGAACCATTGTACTGTGGCTGCCCGAAACCGTACAACTGTGCACCTGCGGTAATTGAGTAGGGTATGCAATCCCCAAAAAAAATGAGCCAGCACACGGCTGGCTCATTCAGATGGGGCCGGAAATGTCCCCTTGTACGTTCATCGCTACTGCAGCAGGCTCAGTCCGCCTTGACCGCTTCCACCTGGATGGCAAGCTTCACGTCCTGCTTGAAGCCGTACTTGACGCCGTAGTCGATGCCGAAATCGGCGCGGTTGATCTGGGCCACGGCATCGGCGCCGCAGGCTTCACGCTTGAGCATCGGGTGCTGCATGCACTTGAACTCGCGGATTTCCAGCTTGACCGGCTTCGACACGCCGTGCAGCGTCAGCACGCCGTCGACTTCGGTCGGGACGTCGCCCTTGAACTTGGAGAACTTGCCCTTGTACGTGGCTTCCGGGAAGGCCTGCACGTCGAACATTTCGGGGCCCTTTGCGTGCTCGTTGAGCTTGCCGTTGCCGAAATCGATCGACGACGCGTCGATCTTGATATCCACGGTGCCCGTCTTGCCGGCACGGTCCAGCGTCACGACGCCCGACGACTTCTCGAACTTGCCGCGCCACGTCGACAAACCGCCCATGTGATCAGCCTCGAAGCTCGGGTAGGTGTGGGTCGGATCGATGTTGTACGTCGACGCATTGGCCAGTGCGGAACCGGCGGCGAGCGTGGCGGAAGCGGCCGCGACAGCGGCGAAAAGGGTGCGCATCTTCATATAAGGTCTCCCGTCTGGGGGTTGGATAGGAAGGTCTGATGAAACCGGAAAAAGGATGACTTCAGGTGAACCGGGCGGTCCGGGGACCGCTGGCGCCTCACCCCTTCTTGACCGGGGTAACGATACGGAACTTGATCTGCACGTCGTCGGCTACCACGGAAGTGTCTTTCCATTCGCCGTCGCCGATGTTGAACACGGTGCGCTTGATCGGCAGCACGCCTTCGAAGACCTGGCCGCCGGCGTCCTGCTTGTACGAGGCCGGCACCACCACGTCCACGGTCTTGCCCTTGATGGTCAGCTTGCCGGCAACGTCATACTTGCCCGCTGCGCCGGCCTTGATGCTGGTGGACTGGAACACGGCCTTCGGAAATTTCGCAGCATCGAACCATTCGCGGCCCTTGACCTCCTTGGTCGTTTCCGCGTCGCCGATCTCGAAGCTCGACACGTCAATCTCGACCTTGGCCGCCGACGTTGCCAGCTTGGCGGGATCGAAGTCGACCGTGGCGTCGAACTTCTTGAACTTGCCTTCCATTGGCACGCCGATCTGGCGAGCGGTTGCGGTGACCGAGCTCTTGGCAGTGTCGATCTGGGCCCAGCCGATATTGGCGGCCAGTCCGGCGGTGACCAGTGCGGCCGACACGAGCATCACGCCAGGGCGAGACATGCGTTTCATCTTTGACTCCAGTGCGAATAGATGGATCAAGCGGTTAGCGCAGGAACGGGATCATGCGTCCGAGCGTGCCATCGCGGTCGATCAACTGGTGCTTGATCGCGGCGGCTGCGTGGACGACGACGATCGCCGCCATCAGGTAATTCAGCCAGATATGGGCAAATTTCAGAATCGGCTTGAGCGTGTCGCTGGCCTCGATCAGCGGCGGCAGCTTCCACAGGCCCAGGTACACCACGGGCACGCCCGCCGAAGAGCTGTAGAGATAGCCCGTAATCGGCACGATCAGGATCAGCAGGTACAGCAAATGATGCGCGCCAGCAGCAGCCTTGGCCTGCCAGGCCGGCGTGCCGGGCGCCACGGGCGGCGCGGCATGGGTGGCGCGCCAGATCACGCGCAGCACAGCCACGACGAAGATCGTCACGCCGATCCATTTGTGCCACGAGAACAACTTCAGCTTGGTCGGCGTCAGGCCGGGAATCCCGGTCATGTAGAGGCCCAGGCCGAACGCGGCGAAGATGCCGAAGGCGATCAGCCAGTGCAGACCGATGGCGGTGGCTGTGTATCCGGCGGGCCGGCCGGCCGGAATGGAGCCTTTGGAACTCATGTCTATCAATCCCTTCGTTGATGCATTCGTTGTGCGCGCGACGTGAATGTTGCAGATCCGGCCAGTCCCGTCGCAGCGAATCCTCGCATTATTGGGGCCCGCCCATAAGCTGGGAACGGCCGAACTTCATTAAGTTGTTCAAATCATTTGAAGCGACCAGATGTCGCACCCGCCGCAATGCCGGTGATCGTAACCCGTCATCCGGGTCACATGTGCCGGCAATTGACCGCACAGCGGTAATTACTGCCCCAACCCTGACGGCTGACAAGAACAAAAAGGGCTGGCACCAGGCCAGCCCTTTTTGTTTCTTAACGCGTCTCAGGCGTCAGATGCGATTCGCCAGTTCCACGGCGCGGCCGATGTAGCTGGCGGGCGTCATCGCCAACAGCAGCGCCTTGGCATCGTCAGGAATCGCCAGACCCTGCACGAACGTCTGGAGCGCCTCGCGCGAGATGCCCTTGCCGCGGGTCAGCTCCTTCAGTTGCTCGTACGGATTGGGCACGCCAAAGCGGCGCATCACGGTCTGCACCGGCTCCGCCAGCACTTCCCAGCAGTTGTCGAGGTCTTCGTTGAGGCGTTCGGGGTTGGTTTCCAGCTTGCCCAGGCCGCGTAGGCAGGCCTCGTAAGCCAGCAGGCTGTAACCGAACGCCACGCCCATGTTGCGCAGCACGGTCGAATCGGTCAGGTCACGCTGCCAGCGGGACACGGGCAGCTTCTCGGACAGGTGGCGCAGCACGGCGTTGGCCAGGCCGACATTGCCCTCCGAGTTCTCGAAGTCGATCGGGTTGACCTTGTGCGGCATGGTCGACGAGCCGATCTCGCCAGCCTTGGTCTTCTGCTTGAAGTAGCCCACCGAGATATAGCCCCAGACGTCGCGGTTCAGGTCCAGCAGGATCGTGTTGGCACGAGCGACGGCATCGAACAGCTCGGCCATGTAGTCGTGCGGTTCGATCTGGATCGTGTACGGATTGAACGTCAGGCCCAGGCGCGTCTCGATCACCTGCTTCGAGAACGACTCCCAGTCGAACGTCGGATAGGCGGACAGGTGCGCGTTGTAGTTGCCAACGGCGCCGTTCATCTTGCCGAGCAGTTCCACGCGTTCCACACGCTCGATGGCGCGGGCCAGACGCGCGGCCACGTTGGCCATTTCCTTGCCGAGCGTGGTCGGGCTGGCCGGCTGGCCGTGCGTACGCGACAGCATCGGCTGGGCGGCGTTCAGCTTCGCCAGTTCGACCAGACGCGCGTGCACGCGCTTGAGCGCCGGCACGATCACGCCGTCGCGGGCGCCCTTGAGCATCATGCCGTGCGACGTGTTGTTGATGTCTTCCGACGTGCAGGCGAAGTGAATGAACTCGCTGGCGGCCTCGAGCTCCGCGTTGCCCTTGACCTGCTCCTTGAGCCAGTACTCGACGGCCTTCACGTCATGGTTCGTGACGGCTTCGATTTCCTTGATCCGGGCGGCGTCGGCCTCGGTGAAATTCTCCACCAGTGACAGCAGCTTTGCCTCCGATGCGGCCGAGAACTTCGGCACGTCCGGCAGGCCGGCCTGGGCCAGCGCGATCAGCCAGTTGACCTCCACCTTGACGCGGTTGCGCATGAAGGCCGCCTCGGACAGCCACTCGCGCAATGCATCGGCCTTGGCGGCATAGCGGCCATCGATGGGAGACAGGGCGGTAAGCGGCGAAAGGGAAGACGTGGACATGCTGGCAACCAGAAGTAAGGGAGGTATGGGCGCGTTCCGCACATGGCGGGTGCGGGGGCGAGGCACGTGCGAAGCGATCAATGCGCCGCACGGCGCGATTTGTGCGATCACCGGGCAACATTGGCGTGCACGGGGCCGCGGAAAGCGTAACGCGCGATTTTATCATCGGACCATGGCGCTGTGCTGCACGCCATGACCAATGCCCCGTGATCCGTGCGCCAGGCCGCATTGGTGGCGCATCCGGCGCCCGGCGCGGGTATACTCGCGCTCGCTCATCCATTAGCCTGTTATGAAGTGCATCGGGCAAGCGGCCCGTCTGCCAGCGTGGAAATCCGCCTGCCAAGGAGCGCCGATGCACTTCATAACAAGCTCAAGGGGAGAACATGAAGCTGTATGCGTCCCAAACCAGTCCGTACGCGCGCAAAGTGCGCGTGGTGCTGGCGGAGAAGAAAATTGACTACGAGATGATCGAGGAGAACGTCTGGTCGCCAGACACCACGATCGGTCGGTTCAATCCGCTCGGCAAGGTGCCTTGCCTGGTCATGGAGGACGGCGGCGCGGTCTTCGATTCGCGCGTGATCGCCGAGTATGCCGACACGCTCTCGCCAGTCAGCCGCCTGATTCCGCAGGGCAGCCGTGAGAGGCTGGAAGTCCGCTGCTGGGAAGCCCTGGCCGATGGCCTGCTGGACGCCGCCCTGCTGGCGCGCCTGGAAGTCACGCAGCGCAAGGAAAGCGAACGCAGCGAAAGCTGGGTACAGCGCCAGCGCAGCAAGATCGACGCCGCGCTGACGGCGATGTCGACCGGCCTGGCCGACAAGACCTGGTGCACCGGCACCCACTACACGCTGGCCGACGTGGCCGTTGGCTGCGCGCTGGCCTACCTGGACTTCCGTTTCCCGGACATCGCATGGCGCGACCGCCATCCGAATCTGGTGGCGTTCCAGGAGAAGATCGAAAAGCGCCAGTCGTTTATCGACACCGAGCCGCCGCAAGGCTGATCGCTCACACGCGGCTGTCTGCGTGTGATCTTGCACGGCGCTTCACACTGGGTGTGAAGCGCCGTGTTGCATTCAGGTGCCGCCCAATCTGCCGGCCCCCTCCAGCCTTACTGGATAATCCCGCCACCCAGGCAGACATCCCCGTCATACAGCACGGCCGACTGCCCCGGCGTCACCGCCCACTGCGGCTCCGCGAACGACAGCTTCAACGCATCGCCTTCGGCTGCCACCACCTTGCAAGGGGCATCGCTCTGCCGATACCGCGTCTTGGCGGCCATCGTGGCACCCGCCGCAGGCGGCTCGCCGGCCACCCACGACAGATCCGCAGCGTTCAGTTCCGACGTCAGCAGCCACGGATGGTCGTGGCCCTGCACCACGTAGAGCGTGTTGCTGGCCATGTCCTTGCGCGCCACGTACCAGGCATCGCCACTGCCATCGCGGCTGCCGCCCAGGCCGATGCCCTTGCGCTGGCCCAGCGTGTAGAAGGCCAGGCCGATATGTTCGCCCACCACCTTGCCTTCGGGCGTCATCATCGGGCCCGGTTGGGTCGGCAGATAGCGGTTCAGGAAGTCGCGGAATGGACGTTCACCGATAAAGCAGATACCGGTGGAGTCCTTCTTCTTCGCGTTCGGCAGGCCGATTTCCGCGGCGATTTCGCGCACGCGTGTCTTCGGGATCTCGCCTAGCGGGAACAGCGTGCGCGAGAGCTGTGCCTGGTTCAGGCGGTGCAGGAAGTAGCTCTGGTCCTTGGTGTGATCGAACGCCTTGAGCAATTCGAACTTGCCGTTGGCCGCCTGCCGCACGCGCGCGTAGTGGCCCGTGGCGATCGTATCGGCGCCCAGCGACATCGCGTGATCGAGGAAGGCCTTGAACTTGATCTCGGCGTTGCACAGCACGTCCGGATTCGGCGTGCGGCCGGCAGAGTATTCGCGCAGGAAATCGGCGAACACGCGGTCCTTGTACTCCGCGGCGAAGTTGACGGCTTCCACGTCCACGCCGATCACGTCGGCCACGGACGCCACGTCGAGCCAGTCCTGGCGCGTCGAGCAGTATTCGCTGTCGTCATCGTCTTCCCAGTTCTTCATGAACAAGCCGATGACTTCATAACCCTGCTGCTTCAGCAACCATGCGGTGACCGACGAATCGACGCCACCGGACAAGCCCACCACCACGCGCTTGCCGCTCATGATGCCGCTCCTGCCTGCGCCGGCGGATTCGTCGGCGCGGCGGTGTCGCCCGGCGCGATCGACGCGGCCACGGTGCTCGGATGCGTATGGATCATGTCGAGCGCGAAACGCTTGCCGGCCAGATAGTCGTCGACGCAAGCCATCAGCAGCGGCGAGCGATGGCGCTCGGGGCAGCCACGCAGTTCCTCGGCGGTCATCCACACGGTACGGACGATGCCGGTATCCAGCTGGCGCCCGGCGTCGAGTGTGCCGATATCGCCGGTAAAGGCGAAGCGGATATAGGTGGTGTCGCCCTGGTCGCGCGACGAACGGCCGCGGCTCGTGTAAACGCCCAGCAGCGCGCGCGGTTCGAACGAATGCGCGGTTTCCTCGAGCGTTTCGCGCACGACGGCGCGAATCAGGCTCTCGCCCGCTTCCAGATGGCCGGCGGGCTGGTTCAGACGCAGACCATCCGCGGTTTCCTCTTCCACCAGCAGGAAGCGGCCACCCCGTTCGATAACGGCGGCTACCGTGACGCTGGCATTCCAATCACGTGACATGGTGCACATTTTTTAAGCAATCCGGCATTTTACCGGTTGCCGTGCGAACGTGCATCGCGCGATGGTTCTTTCGGGCCACCTCGGCCCAGGCGTCTGCCAGTTTCCCCCGCAGGTCAGCGCCCGCTCAGGCGGCTTCCCGCGCGACGACAGGCGGCAGCAGCGCAATCGCCGCGTCGAGTCTCGCCACAAGTGACTTCGACGCCGGCATCAACGGTCGACGCACCTCCGGGCGCGCCAGACCACACAGCGCCAGCGCCGCCTTCACCGGGGCGGGGTTGGGCTCGTCGAACAGCAGTCCGATCAGCGGCGACAGTTGCCGGAACAGCGCGCGCGCCGCTTCCTCACGCCCCGTGCGGGCAAGTTGAATAAGCCGCACGAACAGATCGGGCCGGATATGGGCCGAGGCCGGCACGATTCCCGCGCCGCCACGCAGCAGATGGTCGAGCATGGCCGCATCATCGCCACAGAACACGTCAAGACGATCCTGCCCTGCCAACGCGCGCATTCCCGCCGCATCGCACTCCTTGAGCGCCACGATCTGCGGATGCGCGGCCAAACGCCACGTGAGGTCGGGCGAGATCGCGCAGCCCGTGCGCTTCGGCACGTTGTACAACATCAGCGGTCTGGCCGTATGACTGGCGACGCTGCGCATATGCCACGCGATCCCCTCATCGGACACGCGCAGGTAGTACGGCGGCGGCACGAGATAGCCAGCAAGATCGATCCGTTCGAGCCGACGCACCTGCTCGCAGACCGCATGGGTTGCCACACCGCCAACCCCGGCGATCACGGGCACGGCGCCTTGCACGGCCTCGAGTGTAGCGGCGGCGACCTGAAGGCGTTCCACGTCGGTCAGCAGTCCACCCTCCCCGGTCGTGCCGAGCACGATCAAACCGTCGACGCCAGCATCCGCGTAGTGCGCGGCAAGCCGCTGCACGCCGTCTACATCGACCTGACCGTGATGCAGCGGCGTAACCATCGGCAGCCATAGCCCATCGACGATGCGCGGGCGAGCGAACTCAATGCGTGGCATGGTCGTCTCCGAGCATCGTCGTCACGCCAAACTCGGCGGCGGGCAGCGCGGCCATGATGGCGTGCATGGCTGCCTCGCGGTCTTCGCGCCCCACCTCCACGTGCAGCGTGGTCTCGCCGTGGCGATGATCCACCTCCACCACGTAGACACGCGCAAGATTACCGATAGCACGATGCAATGTCTGGCGCAGCATGAAGACCTGCGCCGATGACACGGCAAGCCGCAGGCGAATCCACTGCACGTTCGAAGCGATCCGGCGTCGGGGCACCGACGCATAGGCCACGGCGAGATTCGAAGACTGTCGCATGTCGCAATGATCCGCGTCTGGCGGATCGTCTGTTGAACATGACATCCATGCTAGGGATGGCGATCTCAATTTGGCGCAGCATTCCGCGAGCGGGTCATCAACATCGCGTAAAGATGATGGGCTCAAAATGTCTTGGTGATCGACGCCCACGCTGCTGCCTTGCCGAGATATCGCCCACGATTGGCGCTGGTGTAGAACGACGCCTTCGCGTTGGTATCCACATAGGCCACCGCCAGCGAGAAGCCCTTGCCCAGATCCTTGGTCAGGCCGAGTTTCCAGTCTGTGTACGACGCATCGCTGTGATGGGCCACGCCCTGATAGCCCACGTGCGCATTGAACGTGAGACCCCAGAAGTTCAGCGGGACATTCGCCGACAGGTCGACGTAGTAACTGTTCTTGCTGTCGTCGATACCGAACAGATTGGTCACCGCATGCGAGTACTTCAGGAACACCGGGCCATAGCCGATGCCGGCGTACAGCTCCGTGGTGTACGGGCGCGTAGTGGTGTACCCACCTGGGTAGTAGTACTCCAGCACGCCGACGTCGTAGTTGAACTCGAGGTCAGACAGCTTGAAGGTGTTCCTGAAGCCACCGTAGAAATCCATTTCCACGGGCGATGACACCGACGAATCGGCATCCTCGAGCCAGCTGATACTCGAGTTCCAGTTGCCGACGTAGAAGCCGCTGGCGTGGGAATAGTCGAATCCGCCCTGGATGGCCGGGCGCAGATTGGTCTGGCTGATGCCGCGATAGCGGTAGTCGGACACCAGCGACACATTGGCCGTGAACGTATGGGGCGTGGAAGGTTCGGCCACGGGCGCAGAGGCTTCCTGCGCAAAGGCCGACGAAAACGGCATGGCGAACAGCACGGCAGCGGCCAGTCCCGCCGGCGCCGAAGTGAGCAGACGTGTTGCGATCATGAGGAATCAGTTGTGCGTTTGGAGAGACGCCTCGAAAGAGACGTGAACGCCACGATACGCAGCCGCGCGTCAAATCGGCATCAAGAATGGACAGGCCACCGAAGCAAATCCATCAAGGTGAATTGCGAAGCAATCGCCGCCCGATGAAAGAAGTCATTTCATGAGGCGCAAGAATGAGTCTCTGTGACGCCACAAATCCCCGACCGCCCAGTCACCACCGAATGTAAGTTTCGGGTAAGCTGCGCAAAAAATGGTGCGCCGCACGCGGTACACCAGGGGCGAGGACGTCTGCCCAACCAATCAGATACGACGCCATCAAAAGGAGAAATGGACGATGCATATCGGCATCCCGCTCGAGACGCGGGCAGGTGAGGCGCGAGTCGCTGCCACCCCGGAGACCGTCAAGAAGTACGTTGCGCAGGGCCATCAGGTAACGGTGCAAGCCGGCGCCGGTGTCCGCGCCAGTGTTCCCGACGCAGCGTTCGAAGCGGCAGGCGCGCGCATCGGCTCCGCGGCCGACGCGCTCGGCGCGGAACTCGTGCTGAAGGTCCGCGCACCGGACGATGCCGAACGTGCCCAGATCAAGCCGGGTGCCGTGCTGGTCGGCATGCTCAATCCCTTCGATATCGAAAACAACGCGCGTATGGCCAGCGCCGCGATCACGGCGTTCGCGCTCGAAGCCGCGCCGCGTACCACGCGCGCGCAGAGCATGGACGTGCTGTCTTCGCAGGCCAACATCGCCGGCTACAAGGCCGTGCTGGAGGCCGCGCACCACTACCAGCGCTTCATGCCGATGCTGATGACGGCAGCGGGCACGGTCAAGGCCGCGCGCGTGCTGATCCTCGGCGCTGGCGTGGCGGGCCTGCAGGCCATCGCCACGGCCAAGCGACTGGGCGCCGTGATCGAAGCCTCCGATGTGCGCCCCGCCGTGAAGGAGCAGATCGAATCGCTCGGCGCGAAATTCCTCGACGTGCCGTTCCTGACTGACGAAGAGCGCGAGATCGCGCAAGGCGTGGGCGGCTATGCCCGCCCGATGCCCGCCGACTGGATGCGGCGCCAGGCCGAACTGGTGCACCAGCGCGCCACGCAGGCCGACATCGTCATCACCACCGCGCTGATCCCGGGCCGCCGCGCGCCGGTGCTGCTGCAGGAAGAAACCGTCAAGCAGATGAAGCCCGGCTCGGTCGTCGTCGACCTCGCCGCGGCACAAGGCGGCAACTGCCCGCTGACCGTCGCCGACGAAGTGGTCGAGCGCCACGGCGTCACCCTGATCGGTCACACGAACCTTGCCGGCATGGTTGCCGCCGATGCGTCCGCGCTGTACGCGCGTAACGTGCTGGACTTCCTCAAGCTAATCATCGACAAGGATGCCCGCTATACGCTGAATCTTGAGGACGACATCGTCGCCGCCTGCCTGATGTGCAAGGACGGCCAGGTCATCCGCGAGGCAGCCTGATCCGACACCGGCGCCAGGCCATCACGCCCTGGCGCCGGTCCGCCGATGACCTTGCAGCGGCGCGGGGAGCCATCCGCGCTGCAACCCGCCATCGGCGGACCCAGATCTCGCAGCCTCGATCCGACGCAACGCGAAGCGAAGCGCATCAGCAAGTATTCAAAAGCAACGGAGGAGAAGTCGATGGAGATGGTTAACCACACGGTGATCAACCTGATCATCTTTGTGCTGGCGATCTACGTGGGATACCACGTGGTCTGGACGGTGACGCCCGCGCTGCACACCCCGCTCATGGCCGTGACCAATGCGATCTCGGCCATCATCATCGTCGGCGCCATGCTGGCGGCCGGCCTCACCGAAGGCGGCGTCGGCCGCATCATGGGCACGGTGGCCGTGGCCCTGGCCGCGGTGAACGTGTTCGGTGGCTTCCTGGTGACCCAGCGCATGCTGGAGATGTTCAAGAAGAAGGAACCGAAGGCGAAGGCTGACAACAAGGGAGGTGCGTGATGGAAGCCATCAGCATGAACCTTGTGACGCTGCTGTATTTGGTGGCATCGGTCTGCTTCATCCAGGCACTGAAGGGCCTCTCGCACCCGGCATCGGCCCGCAAGGGCAATGCGTTCGGCATGATCGGCATGGCCATCGCCGTGGTGACCACGCTGGCGCTGATCGTCAAGATCAAGCACGAGTTCCTGGCGGTAGGTGCGGCGCAGTCGTCGGTTGGCACGGGTCTGGCGCTGATCTTCGGCGCGCTGGTGGTCGGCGGCGGCATCGGCGCCTATGTGGCGAAGAAGGTCGAAATGACCAAGATGCCCGAGCTGGTGGCCGCGATGCACTCGCTGATCGGTCTGGCCGCCGTGTTCATCGCCGTGGCCGCCGTGGCGGAGCCTGCCGCGTTCGGCATCACGCCGGCTGGCTCGCATCTGATTCCGCTCGGCAACCGCATCGAACTGTTCATCGGCTGCTTCGTCGGCGCGATTACGTTCTCCGGTTCGGTGATCGCATTCGGCAAGCTGTCGGGCCGCTACAAGTTCCGTCTGTTCCAGGGCGCGCCGGTGGTGTTCCCGGGCCAGCACTGGCTGAACCTGCTGCTGGCCATCGGCATGATCGGCTTCGGCGTGATCTTCTTCCTGTCGCAGTCGTGGCTGCCGTTCCTGATCATGCTGGCCATCGCGTTCGTGCTCGGCGTGCTGATCATCATTCCGATCGGCGGCGCTGACATGCCCGTGGTGGTGTCGATGCTGAACTCGTACTCGGGCTGGGCAGCGGCCGGCATCGGCTTCTCGCTGAACAACCCGATGCTGATCATCGCGGGCTCGCTGGTGGGCTCCTCCGGCGCGATCCTCTCGTACATCATGTGCAAGGCGATGAACCGCTCGTTCTTCAACGTGATCCTGGGCGGCTTCGGCGCAGATGCATCGGCCGGCGCAACGGCGGGCGCGCAGGCGCAGCGCAATGTGAAGTCCGGATCGGCGGATGACGCTGCCTTCGTGATGAGCAATGCGGAAACCGTGATCATCGTGCCCGGCTACGGCCTGGCCGTGGCCCGTGCCCAGCATGCGCTTAAAGAATTGACCGAGAAGCTGACCGAGCACGGCGTGACGGTGAAGTATGCGATCCACCCCGTGGCGGGCCGGATGCCAGGTCACATGAACGTGCTGCTGGCCGAAGCCGAGGTGCCGTACGATCAGGTCTTCGAGATGGAGGACATCAACAGCGAGTTCGGCCAGGCCGACGTGGTGCTGGTGCTAGGCGCCAACGACGTGGTCAATCCAGCCGCCAAGACCGATCCGAAATCGCCGATCGCCGGGATGCCGATCCTGGAGGCGTACAAGGCCAAGACGATCATTGTGAACAAGCGTTCGATGGCAGCCGGCTACGCGGGCCTGGACAACGAGCTGTTCTACATGGACAAGACGATGATGGTGTTCGGCGATGCCAAGAAGGTGGTCGAGGACATGTTCAAGGCGGTCGGATAATCTGCCGTTAATCTTCCGAGCGGCAGCAGGTCTGCGAAGTGAATAAAACAACTCGCAGACCTGAAATCAACGAAATCGAACGAGTGCGGCCGGCAACCAACGCCGGCCGTTTCGTTTTCCGGATTTCGATTCCTGCGCGCGGGTTCGGCGCTATACTCGCCTAGCCCCGGCCTCTCACGCACACCGTCCACCGCCGACGGCAGATTTGATCGCACCATGACATTCAGTTCGCATGACAGGAATCTGTCGGTCTTCCATCACCCCGTGCTGACGGTGCTGGTGGACGACAGCAAATCGTTCATCGACAGCCTGGCATTCCAGATGGATGCATCCCGCGCAGTGGTCAGCTTTACCGACCCGCGCGAGGCACTCGCGTGGATTCGAGAAGCGTATGCCACACGGCACCCGGCGTTCCTGCCGGTGCACGTTACCCATGATGACCTGACTTTCCTGTCCGAGCGCCGCACGGTGCAGCTCGACGTCGATCGCATTCATCGCCAGATTCACGATGTGAAGCGCTTCCTGCAGCCCGGCGTGATCGTGGTCGACTACTCGATGCCGCAGATGGACGGCCTCGAGTTCTGCCAGGCACTGGAAGGCCTGCCCTGCAAGACCATCCTGCTGACCGGCACGGCCGACGAAAGCATCGCCGTGCAGGGCTTCAACCACGGACTGATCGACCGCTACGTAAAGAAGCACGATCCAAACATGGTGGCGCGGCTCAACGAGGAAATCGACGCGCTGCAGCAGCAGTACTTCGCCTCGATCTCGCGCACGCTACGCGACCTGCTGACTCGCCATTCGTACTCGTTCCTGTCCGACCCGGCGATGGCCGACCGCGTGCGCCAGACGGCCGCGCGCTATGGCTTTGTCGAGTACTACCTGTATCCGAATCCGGTGGGCATGCTGCTGCTGACCGCCCAGGGCCATGCCACGCTGATGGTGATCGAAACGCGCGCGGGGCTGATGAGCCAGGTGGAATCCGCCGAGGCCTACGAGGCGCCAGCCGCGCTGATCGAAGGCCTGCGCGAGGGTCGCATCGTGCCGTTCTTCTGGCCCGGCAACGGCATGTACACGCCGGCCTGCGTGGACTGGGAACAGTACTGCCTGCCCGCCGAGCGTTGCGAAGGTCAAGAAGAGTACTTCTACGCGCTGTTCGACCTGCCCCGCCACATGCTGCAGGAACCCGTGGTCAGCCTGCAGAGCTTTCTGGCGGAATTCACGCGGAATCCGGAATTGATGACGGGGCGGAACAAGCGCGACTGATTCGACAACACTGGAAGCACCATTTGTTGTCACCCCTCCCCCTCACGCGGGAGAGAGGCGTAGAACCATCGCTCAATCCTTCTTCTGTTCCCGATTCCCGCCCCGCACCATATCGAACCGGAACAACCTGCATTCGATATTGCCGTTGTACAGCGGCGTGCGGCGCGATTCTTTCAGGCGTAGTCGCTTCGGCATCGTCAGATCGCCAGTGAATACCCACGCCTGCCAGCCCGAGAAGCTCTGCTTCAGCGTCGTCGCAAACGCCGCAGCGAACTGGTTGGCGGCGGCTTCCTCGGCCTCGTCGCGCGGCGCGTCCTGCATGGCACCCCGGCGATCGCCACGCACGGCAATCCGTTCGCCGTAAGGCGGGTTCATCAGCATCAGCCCTGCATCGGCAAAAGGCGGCTGGACGAAGCGCGCATCCACCTGTTTCAGTTGCACATCGCCCGGCAGGCCGGCGCGTTGCCAGTTGGCCTGGGTCATCGACAGCATGTCCGTGGAAATATCCGACCCGGCGATCTTCAGATTCGTGGCGCGACCGGCAGCTTGCTCGCGCGCGCGCTGTGCATCGGCACGCAGCGCCTGCCATGCCTTGGTGTCGCAGCCCTTCAGCCACTCGAACGCAAACGTGCGAGCGGCGCCCGGCGCGAGGCCCAGCGCCACCTGCGCGGCCTCGACGAGGAACGTGCCGCTGCCGCACATCGGATCGAAGAACGGACGATCGGTCTGACCCGCCGTCCAGCCGGCCAGACGCAGAATGCCGGCGGCCAGGTTCTCCTTGAGCGGTGCCTCGCCCTTTTCCATGCGCCAGCCGCGCTTGAACAGCGGCTCGCCGGTGGTGTCGAGGTAGACGGTGCAATCAGTTTCGGTCAGGTGCGCGTAGATGCGGACATCCGGGCTCACCGTATCGACGCTGGGACGCGCGCCCAGCCGCTCGCGCATTGCGTCGCAGACCCCGTCCTTGACGCGCAGTGCCGTGAAATTCAGGCTGCGCAGCGGCGACTTGTGCGCCGTGACATCGACACGCAGCGTCTCGTCTGGCGAGAACCACTGTTCCCAGCGCTGCTGGCGCACCAGCGAGTAGATGTCGTCCTCGTGCCGGTAGCCACGCTGCGCCACGCGCAGCAGCACACGGCTGGCGATGCGAGAGTGGAGGTTGACGGCATAGGCGGCCGCCATCTCCCCCGAGAACGTCACACCGCCCGGCACCTCCCGATGCACTTCGAACGGCGCGGCGGCCACCACGGCCGGATACCGCGCGATTTCGCGTAGTTCCTCGGCAAGGGCGGGTTCCAGGCCGCGCGGGCAAGGTACAAAGAAGGCTTGGGTCATGGCGTGAAAATCCTGCAAACAAAAACGTCCGCCATGGCGGACGGAAGGTATCGGTGACCGTCCCCCGATCAGCCCGCCGCGAGCGCGCGGTCGAGGAAATCGAGTCGGTCCTGGCCCCAGTATGGCTGGCCGTCATGAACGAACCACGGCGCGCCGAACACGTTGGCGGAGATGGCGTCCTGGGTGTTCTGCGCATACGCGGCCTGCACCGCCTGCCCCTCGCTGGCCTTGAGCAGGCTCGCGCCGTCGAGACCGCATTCCTCGGCGATCAGCGACAGCGTGGCGGCATCGGCGATATTGCGCTGGTCGGCCCACACCGCGCGCGAGATCGCGCCGGTCAGTTCCAGCGCGCGCGCCGTGCCGTTGGCCAGTTGAGCGGCGATGATCAGGCGTGCCGCGGCATCGCCTGAAACCGGGAAGAACGTTGGGTGCAGGTTGAGCGGGATGCCGAGGAACTTGCTCCAGCGTTCCAGTTCGACCAGCCGGTAGGCCTGACGCTGCGGCGGGCGCTGCGCCAGCGGCAAGCCGCCCGACACCGCGAACACCTTGCCGATATCGCAGGGCTTCAGCAGCACCTGGGCCTTGTGACGGTTGGCAATCTCGACAAAGCGCGCGTGTCCCAGATAGACAAACGGGGAAGGCGGCGCCAGAAAATACTCGACCTGCTTGCTCATCACGACCTCACGGTAGAACGAATTGGAACGTCAGCTTAAAACGGCTTTACGACAACCAGGATGACAACCGCCAGCAATACCAGCACCGGCAGTTCGTTGAACCAGCGGTAGAAGGTGTGCGAGCGCGTGTTGGCGCCGCGTTCGAACTTGCGCAGCAGCACGCCGCAGCCGTGGTGGTAGCCGATCAGCACCAGCACCAGCGCCAGCTTGGCATGCATCCACCCCTGCCCCGCGCCACGGCCAATGCCATAGCCCAGGAACAGCCAGAGGCCGAACACGATGGCCGGAACGGCCAGCATCGTCATGAAACGGAACAGCTTGCGCGCCATCAGCAGCAGGCGTTTCACGCTGGCCGCATCGGTCTCCATCGCCAGATTGACGAAGATGCGCGGCAGGTAGAACAACCCCGCGAACCACGAAGTCACGAACAGGATATGGAACGCCTTGACCCAAAGCATGTGCTGATCCGCCTCCGGTTACGTACGAATCTCGCCGTGACCGAACACGACGTACTTGAGCGAGGTCAGCCCTTCCAGGCCCACCGGGCCGCGAGCGTGGAGCTTGTCGTTGGAGATGCCGATCTCCGCGCCGAGGCCGTACTCGAAGCCGTCGGCAAAGCGCGTCGAGGCATTGATCATCACGCTGGCCGAATCGACTTCACGCAGGAAACGCATCCCGGTGGTGTAGTTCTCGGTGATGATCGAATCGGTATGCGCCGACCCGTAGGTGTTGATGTGTGCGATGGCGGCGTCCAGTCCGTCCACCGTGCGGATCGCCAGCACCGGCGCCAGGTACTCGAGACGCCAGTCCTCTTCGGTGGCGTCGACCAGACCCGAGAAGCCGGCGGCTTCCAGCGTGGCACGCGTTGCCGGGCAGACGCGCAACTCGACACCCTTTTCCTGGTAGATACGGCACAGCGGCGGCAGCGCCTTCGCAGCGATCTCGCGCGACACGAGCAGCGTTTCCATCGTGTTGCACGGCGCATAGCGCTGCGTCTTGGCGTTGTCGCACACACGCACGGCCTTTTCGAGGTCGGCGGCGTCATCGACATAGACGTGGCAGATGCCGTCCAGGTGCTTGATCATCGGCACGCGCGCCTCTTCCATCAAACGGGCGATCAGGCTCTTGCCGCCGCGCGGCACGATCACGTCGACATACTCGGTCATCGTGATCAGGCGACCAACCGCGGCGCGATCGGTGGTTTCGATCACCTGCACGGCTTCGGAGGGCAGCCCCGCCGCGGCCAGTCCCTCGGCCACGAGCGCGGCCAGGGCAGTATTCGATTCGATCGCCTCGGAGCCGCCACGCAAAATCGTAGCGTTGCCCGACTTCAGGCACAGCGCCGCCGCATCGATGGTCACGTTCGGACGCGATTCGTAAATGATGCCAATCACACCGAGCGGCACGCGCATCTGACCCACCTGAATGCCGGTGGGACGGAACTTCATGTTCGAGATTTCGCCGATCGGGTCCGCCAGCGCGGCGATCTGCTCGAGGCCGGCTGCCATCGTGGCGATCGCCTTGTCCGACAGTGTCAGGCGATCAATGAAGGCGGCGTCCTGGCCGTTAGTGCGGGCGCGTTCGACGTCGCGGGCATTGACGGCCTTGAGCTTGTCCGCATCGCGGCGGATGGCCGCGGCAATCGTCAGCAGCGCGCGGTTCTTGTCGGCCGTGGAAGCACGCGCCATGGCGCGCGATGCCGCGCGGGCCTGCTGGCCGACGCGGGTCATGTAAGCGTGGAGATCGAACTCGGTCATGATGGTGTCCGGGCCTGTGCCCGGTCTGCTATGAGTGCCGCGATGTCGATGCGCCGGCGCGGCTGCCGGCGATTGTTCTGGTTCGGTGGTCCGGTCACCTGTCCGGACCCTGGGGGCCCGGAGGCCTCATGCAGGTCTGGCGATCATCAGCGCAAGCTGCATCAGGCCGTCCCAGGGCTCGGCTGGCAACGCGCCGGCCGCTCCGCCGGCGCCTGGCAGGTCGGACAGGCCCTTGACCTGCCGGTCCAGTCGCGCGGCCATGGCAAGCGCGGCTTCCAGTTGCGGCATCGACAGCCGTTGCGCGGCCTGTGGTACGAGCCGCTCGCGCGGGCCCCAGACGCGCAGTTCGCGCATCAGCACGCCCGCCGGCTTGCCGCCCGCCAAGCCTTGCCGGACCTTGGATAATACGCGAATTTCCTCGGTCAGCGCCCACAGCACCAGCACCGTAGCCTCGCCCTCGCCACGCAGCCCTTCGAGCATACGCACCAGGCGCGGCACGTCGCCGCCGAGCATCGCTTCGGACAGTTTGAACACGTCGTAGCGGGCCACGTTCAGCACCGCGTCCTGAACCTGGTCGAAGGTCAGCGCGCCGGGCGGATAAAGCAGGCCGAGCTTCTGAATTTCCTGATGCGCGGCCAGCAGATTGCCCTCGACCTTCTCGGCGATGAACTGCAGCGCGCGCCGCCCTGGCTCGCCCGGCTCCACCCGCTGCTGCTGCAGGCCGAGTCGTTCGCCCACCCAGGCGGGCAGCCGTGTGCGGTCCACGGCATCGACCTTGATCGACACCCCCGCCGACTCCAGCGCCTGGAACCAGGCCGATTTCGTCGTGGCGAAATCCAGGCGCGGCAGCGTGACCAGCATCACCACATCGGGCGACGGCTGGGCGGCCGCGGCGCGCAATGCCTCGCCGCCGTCCTTGCCCGGCTTGCCCGATGGAATACGCAACTCGACGATCTTGCGGTCGCCGAACAGCGACATCGACTGCTGTGCCTCGATGACCTGGCCCCACTGGAAGCCACGTTCGGCCACCAGCACGTCGCGCTCGGAGAAACCGGCCTCGCGCGCCGCGCGGCGCAGGCGATCTACCGCCTCCAGCACCAGCAGGTGCTCGTCGCCGTGAACGACGTAAAGCGGCGCCAGGCCCTTGGCCTGCGCCTGCCTCAGATGTGCCTCGAGTCCGTCGAGCTTGAGCTGCATTGTCGCCCTATGTTTCCTGTGTCGGCCTGAGTCGCGCCGATACCCGGCGCGTCAGATCGTCTTGACCGAGGCCAGCCGGCGCATGAGCTGATTCACAACGTCGCGCTGCATGTCGCGATAGAGCTGCTGCTCTTCGTAGTCCTTGGCCAGCGTGTTGGCTTCGTTGTAAGTCAGGTCGCGCGTCAGCAGCAGCGTCGACGGCGGGATCAGCTCCTTGCCACTGGCATCGCGCAGGCGGAAGGTAAAGCGGTAGGTCAGACGGTATTCCCGCACCACACCCTCGGTGGTAATCGAGAGGATCGACTTGGCCCGCGTATCGGCCAGCACGTCGAGCAGTGCGTCCGCTTCCTTCGGGTCGGTAACGATCTGCGTGTCCGAGCCATTGCGGATGTTGCGGCGCAAATCCGCACCCATCAGCGAATTCGCGGGAATGCCGATGTAGAGCCGCTTGAACGCGAAATCGGCGTTACCGCGCATATGGAAGCCGCAGCCACCCAGCAATGCCGCCGCCGCTGCCGCGGCGCCGATGGCGAAGAAACCGCGGCGTCCCATGTTCGGTCGATCCATTCGTTATCCCTGTCTGCTGATTCCAGTCCGCGTGCTTCAGAGCACGACGTTGACGAGACGGCCCGGCACCACCACGATCTTCTTCGGTGCGGCACCGGCGGCGAACTTGGCCACGATCTCGCTGGCGGCCGCGGTGGCCTCGATCGCGGCACGGTCAGCATCGGCCGGCACCGTCAGGCTGCCACGCACCTTGCCGTTGACCTGCAGCACCAGTTCGATCTCGCTGCGCACCAGCGCGGCTTCGTCGACTTGCGGCCATGCGGCGTCGAGAATGTCGACCGTCTCGGCGGCGTAGCCGAGTTCCTGCCACAGCCCGTGGGCGATGTGCGGCACCACCGGGTACAGCACGCGCAGCAGCACGCTGAAGCCTTCACGGCGCCCGGCCGGCGAAGCGGTCTTCGCATCTTCCAGCGCGTTCAGCATCTTCATCGTGGCGGACACCACGGTGTTGTACTGGATGCGCTCGTAATCGTAGTTGGCCTGCTTGAGCACGGTGTGGATCTCGCGGCGCAGCGTGGCGTCATCGGCCGTGGGCGCGGTGCCGGCGCCATCGCGGATCGCCTGGGCGTTCGCATAGCCGTAGTTCCACACACGGCGCAGGAAGCGCGACGCGCCCTCCACACCCGAACCGCTCCATTCGAGTTGCTGCTCGGGCGGCGCGGCGAACATCACGAACAGGCGTGCGGTATCGGCGCCGTACTGGTCGATCAGCGCCTGCGGGTCAATGCCGTTGTTCTTCGACTTCGACATCTTCTCGATGCCGCCGATCACCACCGGCTGACCGTCGGCCTTCGCCGTGGCGCCAGCCGGGCGGCCGCGCTCATCGGTCTGCACGTCCACGTCGGCCGGGTTGTACCAGGTCTTCTTGCCGGAGGCGTCCTCGCGGTAGAACGTCTCGTTGAGCACCATACCCTGCGTGAGCAGGTTCGTGAACGGCTCGTCGAACTTGACCAGGCCCATGTCGCGCATGACCTTGGTCCAGAAGCGTGCGTACAACAGGTGCAGAATCGCGTGTTCGATGCCGCCGATGTACTGGTCCATCGGCATCCAGTAATCGTTGCGCGCATCGACCATCGTGCCAGCGTCGGGGCACGTATAGCGCATGTAATACCAGCACGAGTCGATGAACGTATCCATCGTGTCGGTCTCGCGGCGCGCCGGCTTGCCGCACGACGGGCAGGTGCACTCCAGGAATCGCGGGTCCTTGGCCAGCGGGTTGCCCGTGCCGTCCGGCACGAGGTCCTCGGGAAGCACCACCGGCAGATCCTTCTCTGGCACCGGCACCACACCGCAGCTGTCGCAGTGGATCAACGGGATCGGCGTGCCCCAGTAACGCTGGCGCGAAATGCCCCAGTCGCGCAGGCGCCAGGTCACCTTCTTCTCGCCCAGGCCCTTGGCGGCCAGATCGGCGGCGATGGCGTCGACGGCGGCCTTGTAGCCGAGACCGTCGTACTTGCCACTATGAATGCAGAGGCCGTGTTCCTTGTCGCCGTACCACTCGAGCCACGCGTCGGTCGAATAGGCCTGACCCTTGACGTCGATGACCTGCTTGATCGGCAGGTTGTACTTGAGCGCGAACGCGAAGTCGCGCTCGTCATGCGCCGGCACGCCCATCACGGCGCCGTCGCCATAGGTCATCAGCACGTAGTTGCCGACCCAGACGTCGACCTGCTCGCCGGTCAGCGGGTGCGTGACCTTGAGGCCGGTCGGCATCCCCTTCTTCTCCATGGTCGCCATGTCGGCTTCCATGACGGAACCGTGCTTGCATTCCTCGATGAACGCGGCCAGCGCCGGGTTGCTCTCGGCGGCGTGCGTGGCCAGCGGATGCTCGGCGGCCACGGCGCAGAACGTCACGCCCATGATCGTGTCGGCACGCGTGGTGAACACGTAAAGCTTGCCGTCATTGATCGGCTTGCCATCCGCGCCCTTGATCTCATGCGGGAAGGCGAATCGCACACCTTCACTGCGGCCGATCCAGTTCTGCTGCATGATCTTGACGCGCTCGGGCCAGCCGAGGCCTTCGAGGTCGCCAAGCAATTCCTGCGCGTAATCGGTGATGCGCAGGTAGTACATCGGGATTTCACGCTTTTCGACCACCGCGCCCGAACGCCAGCCACGGCCGTCGATGACCTGCTCGTTGGCCAGCACGGTCTGATCCACCGGATCCCAGTTCACGGTACCGGTCTTGCGATAGGCGATGCCCTTTTCCAGCATCTTCAGGAACAGCCACTGGTTCCAGCGGTAGTACTCGGGGCTGCAGGTCGCCACTTCGCGCGACCAGTCGATCGCCAGGCCCATCGACTGCATCTGCTTCTTCATGTAAGCGATGTTGTCGTAGGTCCAGGCGGCCGGTGCCACGCCGTTGTTCAGCGCGGCGTTCTCCGCCGGCATCCCGAACGCATCCCAGCCCATCGGCATCAGCACGTTACGGCCGTTCATGCGCAGGTAGCGCGCCATCACGTCGTTGATCGTGTAGTTGCGCACGTGGCCCATGTGGAGCTTGCCCGACGGGTAGGGCAGCATCGAGCAGGCGTAGAACTTGGACTTTTCCTTGCCGTCGGGCCCGACCGCGTGCTCCGACACCTTGTAGGCATCGATCGCTTGCCAGTGCTGCTGGGCGGCTTGTTCAACGGCGGACGGAAGATATTTGTCTTGCATGGTCGGGACGACGGTCTGGGCAGCGGTCCGCGGGCGACTGGCGCGCCGGGCGACCGGGGGGATCGGAAATGCGAAAGAGACGATTATAACCGTGGCGTATGTCCGCCACGGCTCGCACGGAAAGGCTGGAACGGCCCGCCTCTGGGCCGCGCCGGGCGTGCTTGCGGGCTTACTTCAGGCCCAGCACATCCTGCATGTCAAACATGCCGCTCGGCTTGTCGGCCAGGAAACGCGCCGCACGCACCGCACCATCGGCATACGACTGGCGGCTGGACGACTTGTGGCTGATCTCGATGCGCTCGCCAATGCCGGCGAACATCACCGTGTGATCGCCAACGATATCGCCGCCACGGACCGTCGCGAAGCCAATCGACTTCGCGTCACGCGGGCCGGTATGGCCTTCGCGCGCGTAGACCGCGCATTCGTCGAGATCGCGGCCGATGGCCTTGGCGATCACTTCGCCCATCGCCAGCGCCGTGCCCGACGGCGCGTCGACCTTGTGACGATGGTGCGCTTCGATGATCTCGATGTCGTAGCCCGTGGACAGCAGCTTGGCCGCCACTTCCAGCAGCTTGAACGTGGCGTTGACGCCGACGCTCATGTTCGCGGCAAACACCACGCCGATCGACTTGGCCGCATCGGCCAGTGCCTGCTTGCCGGCGGCATCGAAACCGGTGGTACCGATCACCATCTTCTTGCCCAGGCGCTTGGCCACCGCCAGGTGCGCCAGCGTGCCCTCGGGGCGGGTGAAGTCAATCAGGCAGTCGGAGGCCGAGAGCACGGCCTCGATGTCGGAGGAGATCTTGATGCCCGTCTCGCGGCCCAGAAACAGTCCGGCATCCTGGCCCAGCGCCGCAGCACCCGGCACGTCGAGCGCGCCGGCCAGCGTCACGCCGTCGGTATTGAGCACCGTTTCGATCAACATGCGACCCATGCGGCCGGAAGCCCCTGCAATGGCGATTTTCATGATTGGGTATGTCGGAATGAAAACCGTCCGGCATTCGACCGGACGGCTTGGGTGTCTGAAATGGACCCGCCGCCGCGTTTAGCTGGCAGGTTTGGCCGGAACGTCCGAAGCCGCGTTGGCTGGCGCCTCGGCCGGCTTTTGCTGAGCGGCCTCGGCGGCAGCAGGTGCCACGGCCGCCGGCGCGGCGGCCGGTTCGCTCGCTGCCGCGACGGGCATGGCAGCCGGCGCCGATGCCGGCATTGCCGCCGGCGCGGATGCTGGCGCTGCCTCGCCGCCAAAGATGAGCTTGCCTGGCGTCTGATTCTTCTGCGCCGCCTTCATGCCGTCAATTTCGGCAATAAGCTCGTATTCGGACGGCAACTCGTTGCCCACCCACCGCACAAGCTTGTCACCCTCGAAGTACACGGTGAACTGGCGCGATTGCACGACCGGCCGGCTGCCGCGACGGAAAGAGAAGTAATAGTCCCATCGATCCGCGTGAAAGACGTCCGTCAGCAGCGGAGTGCCGAGCAGGAAGCGCACCTGATCGCGCGTCATGCCTTCGCGCAATTGCGACACGGCCTCGCGCGACACGAAGTTGCCCTGGACGATGTTGATCCGATACGGCGTGATGGCATCGGCCACCTTGCGCGAGGTGCTGTCGTAGGCGGAACAGGCACCGGCCAGCAGTGCCGCCGCCAGCAGGGAAGACACCAGCGCGGGGCGCATGGCGGACGAACGGAATGAACGCATGTATCTCGCTTCCAGACGGGAATGGGTAGATACCGGCACCGGCACACCCCAAAGACTGCGGAGGCATCCGGCACGGCCAGGCGCATTCTGGTCACTCCGCGGAGAGCGGCGTGTACGCGTCATGGCACCGGGGCGACATTTGCCGCCAAAACCCTTATGATTCAACTATCCAGACATTGTACTCTAGGGAGTCACGCCCATGCCGAGTCCGGCGGACCTCAAAAATATCGGCCTCAAGGCGACCGTCCCCCGCCTGAAGATCCTTGAGATCTTCCAGACCAGTGAACAGCGCCATCTAAGCGCGGAAGATGTCTATCGCATCCTGCTCAACGAGCATATGGACATCGGCCTCGCCACGGTCTATCGCGTTCTCACGCAGTTCGAACAGGCTGGCCTGCTCTCGCGGAACAACTTCGAGTCGGGCAAGGCGATTTTCGAACTGAACGAAGGCAAACACCACGATCACCTGGTGTGCCTGGATTGCGGGCGCGTCGAGGAATTCTTCGATGCCGATATCGAGCAGCGGCAACAGAGCATCGCCCGCGAGCGCGGCTTTGCACTGCAGGAACACGCCCTGTCGCTCTATGGCAACTGCACCAAGGACGATTGCCCCCACAGACCAAGACGATAACCCCGCGGCGGTACCCGCCCAGCGGCAGGCAATAAAAAACCGGCGCCAAGGCGCCGGTTTTTTATTGGGTCGACACAGCGTTACTCCTGCGTCAGATCCTGCTCGGCCACGACGCGCAGGCTACGCGGCGCGGCGGCGGCTGCCGCAGGCAGGCCCAGAAACTCGCCAACCACCTGACGGAAGAGACCACGTGCCCAGACCAGCATCGGATGGGTATTGCGGCTGCGGTGCCAGAACATATTCAGGCCCAGCATCGTATTGAGCTCCGCTGGCAGCGGGTAGGCCTTCAGGCCATACGTTTCACAGGCCATGTCCTTGGTCAGCGCGTTGACCGTGAAGATCATGTCGGTCTGGGAAGCCAGTTCGGCCTGGGCACGCCACGAATGGACGGTCAGCGTGGCATTCCGCTTCAGGCCCCGCTGCTGCAGCGCGTAGTCGAGCGGAATCAGTGCCGGCGCCGGACGGCCCGCGCCACCGGAATGCGCCATGAAGATATGGCTGCAGTCGAGGTATTGCTCGAGCGTGCAATCGTTCTTCAGGAGCGGATGATTCTCGCGCGCGCAAACCCACAGGTTCAGCGACGTCACCACTTCCTCGACGATTTCGGGATGGCGGGTCGGGAACGGCGAAAAGGCCAGATCGAGTTCGTTGGCACGCATCGACGCGACGTCGGCTTCCCACGAATGCGATTCGACCAGGCGGATATGCAGATCCGGAGCCAGTTGCTTGATGCGCAGGACAAAGCGGTTGAAAACCGTGTCGCCAAGTTCGGCGGCAAAACCGATATTCAACGTGCCGGTGGCGATGGCCGGATCGAAATTATCGGCATCCCCCTCGTTGATCGACGACCAGAGGTCGAGCATGTCCCGGATCTTCGGGCCCAGTTCCAGCGCGCGCGGCGTTGGAGTCAGACCATGAGGCACCCGAATGAAAAGGGGATCGTCGAAGATTTCGCGCAGTCGGCCGAGCGAGTGAGAAACGGCCGGCGCGGTCATGTGCATCTTTTCCGCCACATAGGTGGCGTTACGCTTGCTGAGCAACTCGGTGAAGATCACGAGCAGCTTGGTATCCACGTTCACCATGATCAGGCCCGGTTTGTTATGTCTTACGCTTCGATGGCCCCACCACTTTCACGGGCTGCACATCAGACATTAATAGATCCTTCCGAGTGTAAGAGAAAATAACAGGAGCGAAAAGCAAATTCAGCATTTCTCGCATTACTGAACGCGAACTTTCGCGGATTTTTGACAACTTTGAGACAGATAATGTCAAAAATCGCCGTTCATTGAATTACATGACCCGCTATAGTGCATGAAGGCGCTCCAATTCTGCCTCGCAGCCCGCCCCGTCTTGTTTCAGATCAAGCCATGCCTTCCCACCGACTCGACGTTGATCTCGCCAAAGCCTATCGCCTGCTGAATCACGGTCCGACCGTTCTGGTCAGTGCCGCGCACAATGGGCAACGCAATATCATGGCAGCGGCATGGGCCATGCCGCTCGATTTCGCCCCGCCGAAGGTGGCCGTGGTGCTGGACAAGTCCACCTGGACGCGCCAGTTGCTTGAGGCAAGCGGCGAATTCGCGTTACAGGTTCCCACCGCCGCCCAGGTCGATATCACGCAGGCACTGGGCTCCAGTTCGGGACGGGCCCTGACGGAAAAGCAAGGCATCGACAAGTTCGCCGCGTACGGCTTGCAGACCTTCGCTGGCAGCGTGATCGGCGCCCCGCTGCTCGAAGGCTGTGCGGCGTGGCTGGAATGCAGGCTGTTGCCAGAACCCGCGATCCAGAACAGCTACGATCTGTTTCTCGGCGAAGTGGTCGCCGCCCACGCCGACGGCCGCGTCTTCAGCAATGGCCGCTGGCACTTTACCGGCCAAGACGACCTGCGCACGATCCACCATGTCGCGGGTGGCCACTTCCTCGTCGATGGCGATGCTATCGATGCGCGGCCGCTGACGCCACCAGTCACCCCACCTGCCGCCTGAGCAATAAAAAACGCGCCCGAGGGCGCGTTTTTTATTCAGCGAGGATGGCTTACTTAGCCACGACGCGTGCCATTTCCAGGCACTTGTTCGAATAGCCCCACTCGTTGTCGTACCAGCTCACGACCTTGATGAACGTGCCGTCCAGCGCGATACCGGCTTCAGCATCGAAAATCGAGGTGCGGGCATCGCCGCGGAAGTCCGTGGCCACAACCTTGTCTTCGGTGTAGCCCAGCACGCCCTTCAGCGCGCCCTGGCTCTGGGCCTTCATCTCGGCGCAGATTTCTTCGTACTTGGCCGGGTTTTCCAGTTCGACGGTCAGGTCGACCACCGAAACGTCCGAGGTCGGCACGCGGAACGACATGCCCGTCAGCTTCTTGTTCAGCTGCGGGATCACCACGCCAACGGCCTTTGCGGCGCCAGTCGACGACGGGATGATGTTTTCCAGGATGCCGCGACCACCGCGCCAGTCCTTGTTCGACGGACCATCCACGGTCTTCTGCGTGGCGGTAGCAGCGTGCACGGTCGTCATCAGACCGCGCTTGATGCCCCACTTGTCGTTCAGGACCTTGGCCACCGGGGCCAGGCAGTTGGTCGTGCAGCTTGCGTTCGAGATGATCGCTTCGCCCTTGTACGTCTCGTGGTTCACGCCGAACACGAACATCGGGGTGTCGTCCTTCGACGGGGCCGACATGATCACCTTCTTGGCGCCCGCGTCGATGTGCTTCTGCGCGCCTTCCTTCGTCAGGAAGATGCCGGTCGACTCGATCACCACGTCGGCGCCGACTTCGCCCCACTTCAGCTCGGACGGATCCTTGACGGCGGTCAGGCGGATCTTCTTGCCATTGACCACGAGCGTGTTGCCTTCCACCGACACTTCACCGTCGAAGCGGCCGTGGACCGAGTCGTACTTCAGCATGTACGCCAGGTAGTCCGGTTCCAGCAGGTCGTTGATGGCGACGACTTCAATGTCCTTGAAGTTCGCGGCGGCGGCGCGGAACACCATGCGCCCGATGCGGCCAAAGCCGTTGATGCCGATCTTGATGGTCATGTCTATCTCCTAGAGAGCAATCGCGATAAAGCTGGGGCCGCGCCGCAGCCGGCGCCTCGCGCCGGCCTACCGCGCTGGCGAGAATTACTGGGCGAGCGTGGCGCGCACCGTATCGGCCACGTTTTCCACGGTGAAGCCGAAGTGCTTGAACAGCACGCCTGCCGGAGCCGATTCGCCGAACGTGTCGATACCGACGACGGCCTGAACCTGGTACTTCCACCAGAAATCGGTGACGCCCGCTTCCACGGCGATGCGCGGCACGCCGGCCGGCAGCACGCTGGCCTTGTAGGCGGCGTCCTGCTTGTCGAACACGGAGGTCGACGGGACCGACACCACGCGCACGTGCACGCCTTCCACGGCCAGCGCATCGGCAGCGCCCACGGCCAGACCGACTTCCGAGCCGGTGGCGATAATCACGGCATCCGGGCGCTTCTTGCGCGGATTCGTGCCATCGCGCAGCACGTAGCCACCGCGCGCGATGTTGGCGCGCGTGACATCGTCACGCTTCTGGAACGGCAGGTTCTGGCGGCTGAAAATCAGGCAGCTCGGGCCGTTCTCGCGGCGGATCGAGTACGCCCAGGCCACGGCGGTTTCGGTGGTGTCGGCGGTACGCCAGACATCCATGTTCGGGATCAGACGCAGGCTGGCCACGTGTTCGATCGACTGGTGAGTCGGACCGTCTTCGCCCAGGCCGATCGAATCATGCGTGAACACGAACAGCGAGCGGATCTTCATCAGCGCGGCCATGCGCAGCGCGTTGCGACTGTAGTCCGAGAACGTCAGGAACGTGGCGCCGTAGGGGATGTAGCCACCATGCAGCGCGATGCCGTTCATGATCGCGCTCATGCCGAACTCACGCACACCGTAGTTGATGTGGTTGCCCCACGAGTCGAAGCGAACGGCCTGCGTGCCCGACCAGTTGGTCAGGTTCGAACCGGTCAGGTCGGCCGAGCCGCCCAGCAGTTCCGGCAGTACCGGCGCCAGTGCCTCGATCGAGTTCTGGCTGGCCTTGCGGGTAGCGATCGTCTCGGCCTTCTCCTCGCACTTGGCGATGTAGGCGTCCACGGCCTCATCGAACGCGCCCGGCAGCTCGCCTCGCACGCGGCGCTTGAACTCACCGGCTTCGTACGGATGCACTTCGGCGTAGGCGTCGAACAGCGCGTCCCAGGCCTTTTCCAGCGCGTGGCCGTTCGGCTTCGCATCCCAGGCGAGGTACGCGTCCTGCGGCACCTCGAACGGGGCGTGGGTCCAGCCCAGCGCTTCGCGGGTGGCTAGCACTTCGGCGCCGCCCAGCGGCGCGCCGTGCACGTCGTGGCCGCCGGCCTTGTTCGGCGCACCCTTGCCGATGACGGTGCGGCAGCAGATCAGGGTCGGCTTGTCGCTGGCCTTGGCCAGCGCGATGGCGTTGTCGACGGCAGCCACGTCGTGGCCGTTCACGGCGCGGATCACGTTCCAGCCGTAGGCTTCGAAACGCTTCGGCGTGTCGTCGGCAAACCAGTGCACCACGTCGCCGTCGATGGAGATGCCGTTGTCATCCCAGAAGCCGATCAGCTTGTTCAGCTTGAGCGTGCCGGCCAGCGAGCAGGCTTCGTGGCTGATGCCTTCCATCAGGCAGCCATCGCCCATGAACACGTACGTGTGATGGTTGACGATGTCGAAACCCGGGCGGTTGAATTCCTCGCCCAGCAGGCGCTCGGCCAGCGCCATGCCGACGGCATTGGTGATGCCCTGGCCCAGCGGGCCGGTCGTGGTTTCCACGCCCGGGGTAATGCCATACTCCGGGTGACCAGCGGTCTTGCTGTGCAACTGGCGGAAGTTCTTCAGTTCCTCGATCGGCAGGTCGTAGCCGGTCAGGTGCAGCAGCGCGTAGATCAGCATCGATCCGTGGCCGTTGGACAGCACGAAGCGGTCGCGGTCAGGCCAGTGCGGATTGACGGGGTTATGCTTCAGATGCCGGCCCCACAGCGCCACGGCCATGTCGGCCATACCCATCGGCGCACCGGGGTGACCGGAGTTCGCTTGCTGGACAGCGTCCATGGCAAGCACGCGGATGGCATCCGCCATCAGTTTGACGGGTTGGTTGGCGTAAGGACTTGTGGCGGGATGGGCGAGGGCAGACATGCGAGAACCTGACGGCGGGAAAACCGCAATTTTAGCAGAAGCAGGGGGAATTCCCGGGACGGATCCGGCACTCCGAAGGGGGACTCAAGCCTGGACCGAATGGTTGATACCCGGCGTGGGCACCACGCTGGGCGAAATCACATTGCTAGCGGCCGCCTGCAGCCCTTATCAGCAGATAGAAATCGGGGAAAGCGCACATTTTGGCCGGATCTTCCGGCTCGATGGCCGCGTGATGAGCACCGAAGCCGACGCCTGGATCCAGCATGAACTGATGGTGGCACCAATGGCGGCCACCCATGGCGCACCGCGCAGCGCGCTGGTGGTGGGCGGCGGCGACGGCGGATCGGCATTCGAACTGCTGCGTATCCCCACCATGCGAGAGGTGGTAGTGGCCGAACTCGACGGCGAGGTGGTCCGGCTGGCGCGCGAGTGGCTGCGCGGCATCCACCAGGGCGCGCTCGACGAACCCGGCGACCCACGCCTGAGCCTGGCGATCGGCGAAGGACTCGGCCTGATGGAAGCTTTCGCGCGCGCCGGACGCCAGTTCGACCTGATCGTCTATGACCTGACCGAAGCTGACGACGGCAGCCCCGCGGCCGCCCTGTTCTCCCCGCATGGCCTGCATACCGCGCGCCGCTGCCTGGCGCCCGGCGGCGCGATGTCGCTGCACTTGGGGCCGCCGCTGCATCGGCCAGAAACGGCGCGGCGGCTGCTGGCACGGCTGCGGCATGTGTTCCGGCATGTCGCGCCGCTGACGACCTTCGTCCCCGCCTATGGCGCGCTGTGGGGCATTGCGCTGGCCAGTGATGCGCTCGATATCGCCGCGCAGCCTGCCGACAAGATCGCAGCGCGCCTGCAGCAGTGGCAGCTCGAACACAAGCTACGGGCCTATCACGCGCACCTGCACCCTGCCCTGTTCGTCCATCCGCGGCACGTGCAGGCGATCTTCGACAGCGGCAGCCGTCCCGCGTAACATGCACGGACGCGCCTCGCGCCAAGCAGCGCGGGGACGAGATTCGTTCCATCCGGGAGATCATCATGTCCAGACCGCCCAACACGCCCTGGCTCACACCCTATCTGACGGTCGCCAGCGGTCGCGCCGCCCTGGATTTCTATGCGCGGGCTTTCGGCTTCGCGGCCGGCCATGTCGTCGATGAAAACGGCGTGCCCATGCACGCCGAGATGCATTACGAGGGCCAGTTGGTGATCATGTTCGCGCCTGAGGGCGCGTGGGGCAGCACGGCACGCACACCCCGGTCGCTAGGTGTGGAAGCCCCGCAAACGTTCTATGTCTACTGCGCTGACGTGGATGCGATCTACGCAAGGGCCGTGGCCGCTGGCGCCGCAAGCGTCACGCCGCCCGCCGACCAGTTCTGGGGCGACCGGTACTGCATGCTCGAAGATCCCGATGGCTACCGCTGGGGCTTTGCGACGCCGCTGCCCAAGACCCCGGATTCCAAACCCACTCCCTGATGCCACCCAGATTTTTTGTCGATGCGGCGCTCGCCGCGGACACCGTATTGGAATTGCCCGACGCCGTTGTGCGCCACGTCCACGTGTTGCGCCTGGCGCCCGGTGACGCCATCACCCTGTTCAACGGCCAGGGCGGCAGCCACCCGGCCACGCTGACCGAGATCGCCAAGCGCCACGCCAGCGCGACGCTTGGCACCCACGACGCATCTGAAGCCGAAACCCCATTCGCCGTCACGCTGGCCCAGGGCCTTGCTGGTGGCGACAAGATGGACTGGCTGATCGAAAAGGCCGTGGAACTCGGTGTATCCGCCATCCAGCCGCTTCAGGCTGCCAGATCCGTCGTCCGGCTATCCGGCGAGCGCGCCACCAAGCGCCAAGCGCACTGGCAGGCACTGATCGAGGCCGCTTGCGAACAATGCGGCCGTAACCGCTTGCCGGCGTTGGCGCCCGTGGCTAACGTGGAGTCGTGGCTGGCCAGCGCGCCAGCCACTGCTGCAAAGCTGCTGCTCTCGCCACGCGCATCGGCATCGCTGCCCGAACTGGCGCAAGCCGAGCGCGAGGCATGGCGCGCCGGTGGCGTGACGTTGCTGATCGGGCCCGAGGGCGGCTTGTCGCCGGAAGAAGAAGACCGCGCGCGCCGCGCCGGTTTTATCGGCGTGTCATTGGGACCGCGCATTCTGCGAACGGAAACCGCCGGGCTGACCTGCCTGGCGACACTGAACGCCATCCTTGGCGGGTTTTGACCTAAAAGGAGTCAAACATGGGACTACTCGATAGCGTGCTGGGCGGTGTGCTCGGCCAACTGGGCGGTGGCCAGCACGGCGAACAGGCCGGAGGCGGCCTGAATCCCAAGATGATGATGGCGCTGGGCCTGCTGGCAATGATGGCGATGCGCCACAAGGGCCAGGAGGCAGACGGTGGCGCGGCATCCGCAGGTGCGGATGCGGGCGCCGGTGGCCTGGGCGGCCTCGGTGGGCTTGGCGGCGTCCTGGGCGGATTGCTCGGTGGCGCTGGCGCTGGCGGTGCCTCGGCCGCGGGTGGACTGGATCTCGGGTCGCTGCTCGGCGGCCTGCTTGGCGGTCAAGGCGGTGCGGGCGATTCGGCGCAGGCGATGGGCGCCGCCGCTGGCGGCATCGGCGCCCTGCGAGACGTCCTGGCGCAAGCGGGTCTGGGCCAACAGGTCGATTCGTGGATTGGCACAGGCGCGAACCAGGCCGTGAGCGCGTCGGATTTGTCCTCCGCGCTGGGCGGTACGGGTGCGCTCCAGTCGCTCGCGGAGAAAACCGGGCTGTCGGCCGACGACGTGGCTTCAAGCCTCAGCGAAGGCCTGCCCGAACTGATCGACCGGCTGACGCCGCATGGAGCAGTACCGCCGGCTGCGTAACATCGGCACCGCAAACAAAAATGCCCGCTTTGACAGCGGGCATTTTCTTGACCGGAACACGGCGCCGATCGTGCGCCTGGAGCACCGCCAGATCCGTTCAGGCGAACGAGTAGAACACCCGGAACTGCACCTTGCGCTCGCCCCAGAACTCGGCGGCATCGCGGAACACGTCGAGCAGTACCTCGCGCGCTTCCTTGTCGAACTTCTGCGCGATCGGCAGGCCTTCCAGCACGATCACAAAGCCCGGTTGCGGTCCGGCCTTGTAAATCATGTCCGTCAGGCAATCGGACAATGCATCGAAGTTCTTGCCGAAATGCTTCGGGAAGGTGAATTCGGTGGCAATGCGATCGAGGATCTCGGCCTTGCTGGCGCAATCCGCGCAGTTCGCATAGAGGAAGTGCTGATTCAGTGCGGCGGCTGCCTGGGCCAGCTCCGGCACGCGGAACGCGCGGATCGACTGGACGATGTTTGGACGCACCGTCTTGAACAGGTTCATGGCTCCCTCATTGGTGCCGTTGTCATCGCAAGCCACCATGGCGGGCGCGCATGCGGGCGGAAGTCGATGCGGCAGATCCTGGCGCGGCATCATCAGCACATTGTCGTATAGGTTCTGGGCCTGATGGTGGGCCCTTTGCCAGCCATCTCCGGCGCCGCGCTCCTCGCGGGCGGCAAGGGCGTCGCCCAATCCGAAAATGTCAGTCATCATTTGGTTATCCGTTTGAAGCTGTTGTAGTGGTCTTCCGTGTAATAACAGTCGTTGGCGGCGCGTTGATCACCACCGCAAACGATCCGCTTGGCTCCCCGGTTCCGGCTATTGCTGTTCTTGACGGTGTACTCGCGGTAATACCCGCGAGATTGCTGCGGCAGGCTGCGCTCGTAGTTGCCAAAGCGCGAACCGTCCTTGTCATACGGGAACGGCCCACCGGCCTCGATACGCTCCAGCGTCTGCCGTGCCTCGTTGGGCAGTTGCTGTGCGGCGATGGTTCCCACCACCCCCTGCACATCGTCGGGCGCCTGCCTGGCCATGGCGCCTTGCGGCGCCAGGGTCAGCGCGATGGATACCGCCGCGCCCGCCAGCACGCGGCCCAGGCTTCGGGCCAGGCTCAGGGACTGCCAATGTGACTGCCGCTGCGACTGACTCGACAAAATCCGGGAACCCACGTTATCGAAAAGTTGGCGAAATGTTATTTGCGGGTCACTCCGGCACCTGTTAATCACCCCTCGCAGGCCCGGCGCACGCTTCAGGCGAACGCCCGCATTCAAAGGCGTAAGGTTACGCGCATGTCCATCATTAATCAATCCCTGCGCCTTTGCCCGCCCGTTTTCTTCAATTGTTTCAACATGTTATCGATATGTGTGCGCATACTAACCTCACAAGCAGCGAGATCATGCGGGCATGAAAAAAGCCGGGCGAGCCCGGCTTTTTTGGCACTGCATCAAGAAGGCTGAAACGCTTCGTCCGCTCAGACCTTGGCGGCCGCGTCCACGACCACCAGCGCGGTCATGTTGACGATACGGCGCACCGTTGCCGAAGGCGTCAGGATATGGACCGGCGCCTTCACGCCCAGCAGGATCGGACCGATCGCCACGTTGTTGCCAGCCGCCACCTTGAGCAGGTTGTACGAGATGTTGGCGGCATCAATGTTCGGGCACACGAGCAGATTGGCTTCGCCCTTGAGCGCGCTGTCCGGCACCAGCGAATCGCGCAGCTTTTCGTCGAGCGCGCTGTCGCCATGCATTTCGCCATCCACCTCGAGATCCGGCGCGCGGTCGCGCAGGATCTTCAGCGTGTCGCGCATCTTGCGTGCCGACGGCGCTTCCGACGTACCGAAGTTCGAGTGCGACAGCAGCCCCACCTTCGGCTCGATACCGAAACGCTTGAGCTCCTCCGCGGCCATGATCGTGATCTCGGCCAGTTGCTCGGCGGTGGGATCGACGTTGACGTGCGTGTCCACCAGGAAGATCTGGCGGCCCGGCAGAACCAGGCCGTTCATCGCGGCGTACACGCAATTGGTGCCGCCGATGACCTGATCGATATAGCGCAGGTGGGCCGCGGTGGTGCTGACCGTACCGCAGATCATGCCGTCGGCTTCGCCCTTCTTGACCAGCATCGCGCCGATCAGCGTGGTACGGCGGCGCATTTCCAGCTTGGCGTACTGCGGCGTGATGCCTTCACGCGCCATCATGCGATAGTACGCGTCCGAGTATTCGCGGAAACGCTCGTCGTGCTCGGGGTTCACCACCGTGAAGTCCTCGCCCATGCGCAGGCGCAGGCCGAAACGCTCGATGCGGTGAGCCAGCACGGCCGGGCGGCCGATCAGGATCGGGTTGGCCAGCTTCTCGTCGACGATCACCTGCACGGCACGCAGCACGCGCTCTTCCTCGCCCTCGGCGAAGACGATGCGCTTCTTCTCCTTCTGCACCTTGCGGGCGGCCGCATAGATCGGCTTCATCAGCGTGCCCGAGTGGTACACGAACTGCTGCAGTTGCAGGCGGTACGCGTCCATGTCCTCGATCGGGCGCGACGCCACGCCCGATTTGGCGGCGGCCTCGGCCACGGCCGGCGCGATCTTGACGATCAGGCGCGGATCGAACGGCTTCGGAATCAGGTATTCGGGGCCGAACGACAGGTCCTGGATGCCATAGGCCGACGCGACGATATCGCTCTGCTCCTGGCGCGCGAGCTCCGCCACCGCGTGTGCTGCGGCGATTTCCATTTCACGCGTGATCGTCGTGGCGCCGCAATCGAGCGCGCCACGGAAGATGAACGGGAAGCAAAGGACGTTGTTGACCTGGTTCGGATAGTCGGTGCGGCCCGTGGCGATCACGGCGTCCGGGCGGACTTCTTTGACCAGTTCCGGCATGATTTCCGGATTCGGGTTGGCCAGCGCCATCACCAGCGGCTTGTCGGCCATCTTCTGCACCATCTCGGGCTTCAGCACGCCCGCTGCGGACAAGCCCAGGAAAATGTCGGCGCCTTCGATGACCTCGGCCAGCTTGCGCTTGTCGGTCTTCTGCGAGAAGCGCGCTTTTTCCGGGTCCATCAGTTCGGTACGGCCTTCGTAGACCACGCCGGCCAGGTCCGTCACCCAGATGTTCTCGATGGGCAGGCCCAGGTCGACGAGCAGGTCCAGGCAGGCCAGCGCGGCGGCGCCGGCGCCCGAGGCCACCAGCTTGACCTTCGAGATGTCCTTGCCCACCACGTTCATGCCGTTGATCACGGCGGCGCCCACGACAATCGCGGTACCGTGCTGGTCATCGTGGAAGACGGGGATCTTCATCCGCTCGCGCAGCTTGCGCTCCACGTAGAAGCACTCCGGCGCCTTGATGTCCTCGAGGTTGATGCCGCCGAACGTCGGCTCGAGCGAGGCGATGATGTCGACCAGCTTCTCGGGGTCTTTCTCGTCGACTTCGATATCGAACACATCGATGCCGGCGAACTTCTTGAACAGGCCGGCCTTGCCTTCCATCACCGGCTTCGACGCGGCCGCGCCGATATCGCCCAGACCCAGCACGGCGGTGCCGTTGGTGATCACGGCCACGAGGTTGCCACGCGCGGTGTAGCGGAACGAATTGGCCTGGTTGGCCACGATTTCCTCACACGCTGCCGCCACACCCGGCGAATAGGCCAGCGCCAGGTCGCGCTGGTTCGACAGCGGCTTGGTCGGGGTGACCGAGATCTTTCCGGGGGTGGGAAACTCGTGGTACTCGAGCGCGGCCTTGCGCAGCGCCTCACGCTGCTGCTGTTTCAGATCGTCTTGGGACGGGGACTGCTGAGGGCTTGTCATCTGCGCATCTTCCGATCGGTGGAGCCGCACTGAATAACGCTGGCGATTGAGCGCGGGCCGGCTCCACGAACCCGCTGTCTCCGCTGTAGGCGCTTTTGGAAGTGTGCATTTTATATTGTGAAATACTATTTCACAATAAGCCTTTTGCTTGGGGCACCTTTGCGTTTCGGTACAATATGCCCCATGCCGATGGGCTTTACCAGCCGAGTCTCCAGCGGAATTTCCGCGGCATGTTTCCTCCCAGGTTCCCCGCCCCGTCATGCCCCAATCCTCCCCCGCGCTTTCCGAGTTTGACCTGATCCGACGCTATTTCACGCGCCCGGTCCATAAGGCCGCGCTGGGCGTGGGCGATGACTGCGCGCTGATCGAGGCGCGGCCGGGCCACCAGCTCGCCATCAGCACCGACATGCTGGTCAGCGGTCGGCACTTTTTCCCGGACGTTTCACCGCGCGCGCTGGGCCACAAGGCCCTGGCCGTGAACCTGTCCGATCTGGCGGCAATGGGCGCCGAACCCCGCGCATTCACGCTGGCGCTGGCGCTGCCCGAGGCGGATGCCGGCTGGCTTGCCGAATTCGCGGCCGGCATGTTGGCGCTGGCCGACGACCACGGCTGCGAACTGATCGGCGGCGACACGACCAAGGGTCCGCTGACGCTGTCGATCACGGTGTTCGGCGACGTGCCCCCGCGTCAGGCGCTGCGGCGCGACGCGGCGCGCCCCGGCGACGATATCTGGATCTCCGGCACGCTCGGGGACGCGCGCCTGGCCTTGGGCGACTGCCGCGGCGAATGGCTGCTGCCCGAGCCCGACTTCACGCTGATCCGTCCCCGGATGGAAACGCCGACGCCCCGCGTGGCACTGGGACTGGCGTTACGTGGCGTGGCCCATGCGGCACTCGACATTTCGGATGGGCTGATCGGCGATCTCGGCCATATCCTCGAACGCTCATCGGTCGGCGCGATTGTCGACGTCGATGCGTTGCCGCGCTCGGAGATTCTTGGCGCCCAGCCGGAAGAATGCCAACGCGCCTGCGTGCTGGCCGGTGGCGACGACTACGAACTCTGTTTCACGGCGCCGGTGGGCGCGCGCGAAACCATTGCCAGCATCGCGCGCCAGCTTCGCCTGCCGCTCACGCATGTCGGATCCATCACACCGGAGGCGGGCCTGCGCCTGGTGGATCGCGAAGGCAATCCCTACGTGTTCAAGGGCGCCTCGTTCGATCATTTCGCCGCGCCCTGACACGCGGCACGCAACCCATGTCATGATCCCCCATGCGCGCGGGAGAAATATCTGAAAGTGCGCCTTGAAACCTATAAGACTGACGAGCCAATCCTTGATGTCCGCCTATCCCCCCGGGGCCGCGCCGAGCGACCCCGTTGACCCCGTCACGCTGGAAGCCGGCCAGACCACCAAGGTCACGCGGCCGACCGGCCGGTTCATGCTGGGCCACCCGGCCCGCCTGATTGCGCTTGGATTCGGCTCTGGCCTGTCGCCGGTCAGCCCCGGCACCGTCGGCACGCTGCTCGGCTGGCTGTCGTTCATCGTGATCTCGAAGTGGATCGATCCGACCACCTGGCTGTGGATCATCGCTGGCGGCTTCGTGATCGGCATCTGGGCCTGCCTGCGCACGGCACGCGACATGGGCGTGTATGACCACGGCAGCATGGTCTGGGACGAGATCGTTGCGTTCTGGCTGGTGTTGCTATTCGTGATGCCAACGGGCTTCTGGGGCCAGTTCGCCGCGTTCGTGTGGTTCCGGTTCTTCGACATCGTCAAGCCGGCACCGATCCGCTACTACGATCGCACGCTCAAGGGCCCGGGATTTACCGGCGCCTTCGGCGTGATGTTCGATGACATCTTCGCGGCGTTCTACACGCTGCTCGTGTTCGCCTTGTGGCGTTCGATCTGACACGCAGAAACACCGAAACACCCCGGGAATTTCAGGAACCGCCGTTATGTCTGTCAGCCGACTGCTCGACCAGCTTGCCATCCAGGCCGGCGCCGCTCTATCGGAAAACTCGCTCATGCTTGCCACCGCAGAGTCCTGCACCGGCGGGCTAGTCGCTGCCGCGATCACGGATGTTTCTGGGTCTTCGGGATGGTTCGAGCGCGGCTTCGTGACCTATTCGAACGAAGCCAAGACGACGATGATCGGGGTGCCGGCCAAACTGATCCGGGACCATGGCGCGGTCAGCGAGGAAGTGGCGCGGGCGATGGCTGAAGGCGCGCTGCTGAACAGCCGCGCCCAGGTATCGCTGGCCATCACCGGGGTAGCCGGCCCGGGCGGCGGCACCCCCGAGAAACCGGTCGGCATGGTCTGCTTCGGCTGGAGCAACCGCATCACCACGCATACGGAAACGCAGCGCTTCAAGGGTGACCGCGCCCAGATCCGCCGCCAGGCTGCCGAGCACGCGATGCGCGGCCTGCTGGAACTGATTCGCAACGAAGCCTGAATCTGCTCCCCTCTCCCACGACTGGGAAAGGGAGAACCCTTCACGCAGATCAGCCGTGACGATAGCGATTGATCGTCTCGCGCGTCTGCAACGCCACGTTTCGCGCTGCCAGCGCAAAGTCCTTCTCGCGGCTGGCGTACAGGATGGCACGCGACGAATTGATCATCATGCCCGTGCCGTCGGCCGTGCGGCCGGCCTTGACCGTGGCCTCGATGTCGCCGCCCTGGGCGCCGATGCCCGGAATCAGCAGTGGCATGTCGCCGACGATCTGCCGGACCTTGGCGATCTCGTTCGGGAACGTCGCGCCCACCACCAGACCCATCTGCCCGTTGGTGTTCCAGCGTTCGCGCGCGGCTTCGGCCACCACCTGGTACAGCGGCTTGCCGTCGACCTGCAGGAACTGCACGTCAGACCCACCGGGATTCGACGTGCGGCACAGCACGATCACGCCCTTGCCCGGATACGCCAGATACGGCGACATCGAATCGAAGCCCATGTACGGGCTGACGGTCACGGCATCGGCCTTGTAGCGTTCGAAGGCCTCGACTGCATAGTGCTCCGCCGTGGAGCCGATATCGCCGCGCTTCGCATCGAGGATCACGGGGACGCCGGGGTGCGCGTCGTGGATGTACTCGACGAGCTGTTCGAGTTGGTCTTCGGCGCGCTGCGAGTGGAAATAGGCGATCTGCGGCTTGAACGCGCAGACCAGGTCGGCCGTGGCATCGACGATTTCGCGGCAGAACGAGAAAATCGCGCCGCCCGTACCGGTCATGGACAGCGGCAGCTTGGCCGGGTCGGGATCAAGCCCGACGCACAGCAGGGAATCGTTACGCTGCCACGCGGCGGACAGCTGCTCGGTAAAAGTCATGGGATGCTCGGAATTCGGGTGAAGCCGGCGGCCCGGCTGTGAACCAGTGTCTACACAGCATAACGCGGGCAGGTGCCGACCGGTTGGCTGCAACGGCACCCGGTCGGGTTCCGCACTGCAGCATATGGGACGTTGGCGGCAATTTTACCTGTTGGCGTGATATTGTTTGCAGCTTCCGCTTAAAAAGAGCGACGGCGACACCTGGGTTGCAGGGCGTCCGCACGCCGCCTGTCTCCCGATTCATGAAACTCGACCGCCGCGGTCTCATCCTCCTCGTCATCCTGACCCTCGCCTGGGGCATCAACTGGCCGATCATGAAGCTGGGCGTGGCGCACTTTCCCGCCATGGGTTTCCGGCTGCTGTGCATGGCCGGCGGGCTGGTGGCACTGGGCCTGGCGCTGACGTTCCGGGGCGACTCCCTGCGCGTGCCGCGCGCGGCGTGGGGCACGGTACTGAAGCTGGCGATCCCGAACATGGTGATCTGGCATCTGTTCGCCATCTGCGCGGTCAAGATGCTGTCATCGGGCCGTGCGGCGATTCTCGGCTACACCATGCCGATCTGGGCCGTGGTCTGGGGCCTGGTGATCTTTCGTGACCGTATTGCCTTGTCGGCCTGGATCGGTATTGGCTGCGCGCTGGCCGGCACGGTCCTGCTGCTTTCGGGCGAGATTGCCGCGCTGACCGGCAGCCCGGCCGGCACGCTGCTGATGCTGGTAGCCGCTGCCGGCTGGGGTTTTGGCACACAACTCATGAAGCGCACCCACACCGACGTGCCGATCGGCGCCATGACGTTCTGGATGCTCGCCATCACCCTGCCATTCCTCGGTGCGGGCACGCTGCTGTTCGAGAGCGGCTGGCGCATGCCGACCGCGATCGAATGGGGCGCCATCGCCTACAACGCGGTGGTGGTCTTCGCGTACTGCCATTTGGTCTGGTTCGCGCTGGCGCGCAGCCTGCCGCCGGTGGTCTCGAGCCTGTCGATCATGTTCATTCCCGTGGTAGGCGTGTTCTCCGGGATGTGGTTTCTCGGCGAAACGCCCCACTGGCAGGACTACGTGGCCATCGTGCTGATGTTCGCGGCGCTGTCCTCGGTCATGCTGGCGCCGCTGTTGCGCCGACGCATGTGAACCGGCTTGTGAGCAGCAACGCCGCCGAGATTTCACTTAACAAGCCACCCCGCGTTGGGCTACACTCGCGGCCATCAGAATCCCGGAGAAAGTACGTGGGCAGTAGCATCGGGTGTTCGAGTTGCCGCGACAAAGTTGCGACACCGTCGAATGCCATGTCACTGCGGGCTGCGTAACGTCGATCCGTGTGGGGCACAGTCCCCGCCCTTCGCCGTCCTTGCCCGCAGACACCTGCGGGTGAGTGTCTTTCCGTTTCCCCCAGCGGCCGCCGCACCGGCTGCCGTGTCGCGTTTCGGATCCTCCCTCCCCCGGCTTGCCAGCCAAATCCAGGCAAATCGCAGGCAAACGCCATCGCGTAGCGGCCCTCGAGTCGCAGCGCGATCACGCTTGCCCGGCCGCGCCATGATCACGTTGCTGGTGAGCCTTGCCTGCGCCCGTCTCCGACGTAGACCCAGCGCAATCGGCAGCACCATCGGGATGCATCGACGCATCCTGGCGGCGCCGCCAAGTAACAAGGAATCCAAGGGATGATCAATCTGTTCGTCCTGCAGAAAGGCCGACTTGCCCAGGAGCAGGTCGACGAGCGCAACGAGCTGCTGCAGCACAAGCCCATCTGGATCGACGTGGTAAGCCCCGACGACGAGGAACTCGCGTGGATCAAGGAAGCCTATGGCGTGGTCCTGCCCGAACTCGAGGACCTGGGCGACCTGGAAGCCTCGGCACGATATTTCGAGGGCGAGGACGAGAACATCCACATCCGCACGGACTTCCTGCTGGCCGAGGACGACGCCTCGCGCAACGTCCGCGTGGCCTTTGTGCTCACGCGCGACGTCCTGTTTTCCATCCACGATGAAGACCTGCCCGTGTTCCGGCTGGTGCGGCTGCGCGCCCGGATGCGTCCGGGATCGGTGCGCAACGCCAAGGACGTGCTGATGGACCTCTACGCGACTGACGCCGAGTATTCGGCCGATTCGATCGAGGAGATCTACGAACGCCTGGAGGAAGCCAGCCGCCGCGTGCTGGCCGAGAACGTGACCGATGCCGCCGCCGCCGACGTGCTGGAAACCATCGCGCGCGAGGAAGACTTGAACGGCCGCATCCGCCGCAACGTCATGGATACGCGCCGCGCGGTGTCATTCCTGATGCGCAGCCAGTTGCTGTCGGCTGAACAGCAGGACGAAGCGCGCCAGATCCTGCGCGATATCGACTCGATCGAGAACCACACCGCGTTCCTGTTCGACAAGATCAACTTCCTGATGGATGCCACGGTCGGTTTCATCAACATCAACCAGAACAAGATCATCAAGCTGTTCTCGGTGGTGTCGGTGGCGCTGATGCCGCCCACGCTGATCGCCAGCATCTACGGCATGAACTTCAAGGTGATGCCCGAGCTCGACTGGGCCGCCGGCTATCCATGGGCGATCGCGCTGATGGCGGTGTCCGCGGCGATTCCGCTGGTGTATTTCCGCAGGAAGGGCTGGCTGAGCTGAAGGACTTCCTGGTCCCCTCTCCCACAAGCATGAGAGGGGGAACCGCCCTAGTCCGGCAACGTTGCCGCGCCCATCCGCCTGGCGATGATCGACGCCTTGACGCGGAAGTTCACATGCACGTTGGCGCAGTACTGCTTCTTGTCGAAGCACTTGGGCGCCGGTAGCGCGGCCGCCAGCCGGGCGGCCTGCCCCACGCTGAGCTTCGAAGCCGAGGTATGGAAGTAGTGCTGCGCGGCAGCCTCGACGCCGAACACGCCTTCGCCCCACTCCACCGAATTCAGGTAAATCTCGAAGATGCGCTGCTTGTCGAGCCACAGCTCCAGCATCCACGTGATGGCCAGTTCCTGGCCCTTGCGCAGATAGTTCTGCTCCGAGGACAGGAACAGGTTCTTGGCCAGCTGCTGCGTGATGGTGGAACCGCCGCGCACGATTCGCCCACGCTGCTTGTTGCGTTCCCAGGCATCGAGCATCGCATCGAGTTCGTAGCCGGGATGATTGACGAAGTCGGCATCCTCGCTGGCGATCACGGCGCGCTTGATGTTGCGCGAGATATCGTCGTAACGCACCCATTGCCGCTGCACCGGGCAGCTCCAGAAATTGAAGCCGCACAGCCGCCAGCGCTCGGCACGCATGAACGTGGTGGACGACGGATTGATGACCTGCCAGGCAGCGATCTGCAGGAAGAAATAGACCTGCATCGCCACCACGCCAATGATCAGGCAGCCGGCCAGATAGGCCAGCCAGCGCAGCGGGTTCGCCCCGCCGGCGCTACTTGCCGACGATCGTGGTGACGATCTGGCGGATGCGCGGGCCACGCTGCGTCAACGCCGCCTTAGCGGGCGGCTTCGGCCTGCAGCGCCGCGCGCAGCTCGGCCAGCACGGGGGCGGTGCTGGGCCGCACGCCGCGCCAGTTGTAGAAGGCTTCGGCGGCCTGTTCGACCAGCATGCCGAGCCCATCCGCCGTGCGCGCGCCGCATTTGGCCGCGTAGGCCAGGAACACCGTCGGCTGCGCGCCGTACATCATGTCGTACACCAGCACGCCTTCGCCGAGCAGGTGCTCGGGCACGGGCGGCACTTCGCCTTGCAGGCTGCTGGACGACGCATTGATCACCACATCGCAGCGCTCGTCCTCGGACAGCGCATCGAGCGCGTCGAGGCCACCGGCCCACAGCTCCACGTTGTACTGGTCCGCCGCTTCCACGAATTCCTCGACCATGTCGCTGGCGCGCGAGGCGGTCCGGTTGGCCACCACGATGCGCGCCGGACGGCATTCGATCAGCGGCAGCATCGCGCCCATCGCGGCGCCACCGGCGCCAAGCACCAGAATGCGCTTGTCTTCGAGCAGCACATCAAGGTTGTCCTGGATGTCACGCACCAGCCCGATGCCGTCGGTGTTGTCGCCATGGATCAGTCCGTCCTCGATCCACATCGTGTTGACGGCGCCGGCAGCCTCGGCACGCGGCGTGAGGCGATCGGCCAGGTCATACGCTTCGAGCTTGAACGGCACGGTTACGTTGAAGCCATGGCCTCCGCCGGCCAGGAATTCGCGCATCGTATCTGCGAACGCATCGAGCGGGGCTTCGAGCCGGTCATACTGCACCGCCTCGCCGGTCTGGCGCGCGAAGGCGGCATGGATCGCCGGCGAGCGGCTGTGCGAAATCGGATTGCCCACCACCACGTAGCGGTCGACGCTATCGGCACGTTCGGCGGTGTTGGGCTGGGAATTCTGGTCTGCGGTCATCAGCGGCCTTGCAGGCGGACATCGAGCCCGCTGCGGGTGAACTTGAAAGTGGAAACGACTTCGAGGATATCCTGCTTCGCCTGCATCTCCGCCGTGAACGCCCCGAACGGCGCGGCCGCACGCACAATGGCCACGGCCTGGCGGTCGAGCGCCGGGTCGCCGGAGCTCTTGGCCACGTCGATGGCCTCGACGTTGTAGCCGTCGCGGTTGTAGCCAAGCTTGCCCTGGCGATTCACGTTGATCACGAGGATCAGTTGCCCATAGATCGGCTTGCCGTTGCGCTGCGGGAAATCGCTCGTACCCCGCGTCTCGATCTTGCGGCGCAGGCGGTCGTAATACTGTGCGTAGTCAACGCCCTGCGCGCTGGTCGCGGTCAGTTGCATCCGCTTCGGGCGCTTGGCGTAGTGCTCGAGATTGCGGCCGATCTCGGCTTCGAGCCGGGCCATTTCATCGTTTGACGTGCGGTCGTCCTGGCCGCGCGTGGGCTGGTCGGAGCGCTGCTCGCCTGGCTTGACCGGCTGGCTGCGCACAGCGGGCGCCGCCTCGCGCGATTGCGTCATCAGCCGGCGCTGCTCTTCCTCGAGTTGCTCGACGCGCCGCTGCGTCATCTTGATGAGGTCGCCCTCCTTCGATTCGGTCTGCGCGGGCAGCGGCGTGGTAGCGCGCTGGGCGTCGTGCTCGCCGCCACCGTCGAGATTGGCCTGCGCCAGCACGGTCGGATTGCGCGGCTTCACCGCCGATTTCGAATTGACCAGCACGACGTCGAGCTGCGGGTCGGAACGCTTGATCTCGAACACCTCGGGCGCTGCAACCCGCACCATCAGCAACAGGGCGTGCACGGCCACGGAGATGGCCAGGGCCTTGGTCAGCGTGCTGCTGGATTGCCACCATTCGCGCGGATGGCGCGGGAGACGGGGAGCAGGAAGGACGGCGTTCACGATTGGGATGGGCGGACGGCGGCGAGAAACGATCGAAACGCCGGCCACCCCACTATCGGGGGGCGGCCGGAACAGGCTTCGATTGTAAGGGAGTCGACCCGTTTACCGAAGACTCAACGAAGACTCAGGCAGCCGGATTGGCGCCAGTGTCGCGTGGCGCAGACGGCTCGTCGTCCTGATCGCCCTCAGAAGCCTCGGAATCGGCATCCTCCGGCGCCGCATCGGCCCCTTCCGCCGCGCCTTCCGCAGCGTCTTCAGCCGCTTCCTCGGCGGCGGCATCGGCGGCCGCTTCCGCGGAAGCCTCGTCCAGCTCCTCGTCGGTGTCGAGATCCTCATCGGGCATCGCGCCCTCGCCGGCAAAGACTTCCAGCACCCGGCACGACACCTCGAGCGAGATTTCGTCCGTCGTGGCGATCTCCAGCAGCACCTGCGTACCACGCACCGCCTGCATCAACTCCGGCACACGGGTGACCAGCGGGATGTCGGTAAAGCGCACCGCGCCATCCTTGAGCACCGTGGCCATCATCCGGTCACGATTCTCCTGCTTGAGCCAGCGCAGGCACCAGTAACGCTCCATGGTCGACTGGTGGTCGGCGTAGGCCGCATAGGTCCCTTCGAAGTCAGCCACGGCCGCCAGCAGGTCGGCGTCCTTGGGCTTGAACGGCGCCACGAGCTTGGCGGTCACGCCATGCTGGGCCACGGCCATGATCTGCCATTGATTGACCAGGTCGACGTAGCGGCGCAGCGGCGACGTGCTCCACGCATACTGCGCGACGCCCAGGCCCTCGTGCGGCGCGGGGTACGTCTGCATCCGCGTGCGGTGCATCCCCCACGCCTTCTGCGTGCGGTAGATGCCCGGCACGCCGTGGTCCGCCAGCAGCTTGCCCCACGTGCTGTTGGCCAGAATCATCAGCTCGGCCACGATCTGGTCCAGCGGCGAGCCACGACGGCGCTGCTCGATACGCACACGCTCGCCGCCACCCTCGATCGGATCGATGTAGAAATTGAAATCGGCGCGGTTGTGCGCCTCCGGGCGCAGGCCGCTGGCAAGACGCGCGCGCTGGCGCTCGTCGTGCAAGTGGTTGGCCAGCCGGTACAGCTCGGTCAGTTCATCGCGGAACGGATAGTCGCCCGTGCCCGCGGCCAGCGCAGCTTCCGTCACGATATCGTCGAGCAGGTTGTGCCGCAGGTTCGCGGCAATCGGCACCAGCTCGGCGCGCGTCTCGCTGCCGACGATGGTCAGGCCATCCACGCCGTTCGGGTCGATCGTCACGTAAAGCGACAGCGCCGGGCAAGTGCGGCCTTCCTGCAGCGTGTAGCGGTCCACTACGCTGTCGGGCAGCATCGTGATCTTGTCGCCGGGGAAGTAGACCGTGGACAGTCGATGGCGCGCGATGGCGTCGAGCGGCTCGCTGCGGCGGATGCCGAGCCCTGGCGCGGCGATATGGATCCCCACACGCAGCTTGCCGTCGCCCAGACGCGTCACGGACAGCGCATCGTCGATCTCGGTCGTCGTAACGTCGTCGATCGAGAACGCCTGCACATCGGCCACGGGCAGATCGGTGGGCGGCTCCGGCACATCGACATCGGGGAAACCAGTGCCCTTCGGGAAACAATCGGCCAGGAACTTGGCCTCATGCAGCGCGCGCGGGCTTTCCACGCCGCCAACCGCCACCATCAGCCGCATCGGCGTCATGCCGAGCGCTGTGCAGGCGGCATCCATTGCCTTGTATTCGAGACTGTTCTTGTCAGGCTTGAACAGCAGTTGCAGCGCCTTGCCGCGGAACGCTTCGGGCAGGGTCAGCGCCTTGAGTTGCTCCTCGTACTCGCCCTGCACCAGCGCCTGCTGCTTCTTGCGTTCCACCGCGGCCAGCGCGGCCTTGAGCTGGTCTTCCGGCGCGCGCATGTAGCGGCCCCGTCCCTTGCGGCGGAAATAGATCGGATTGCCATGCAGCGCCATCGCCAGCGCGGCCTGCTGCACCGGGCCCGCGTCGGCGCCATAGTATTCGGCGGCCAGTTCGGCAAAGCCGAATTCCTCGGCCGGCGCGCATTCCCAGAGGAAGTCGAGATCGATCTCGGCGATCATGTCGCCGGTCTGCCGCACCATCTCAATTGCCGACGGTTGGGCGAACTGCAGCAGCACATCCTTGGCCTTGACCTTGGTGCGCTTGCCCGCAGGCAACTCGACCTGGTAGGCCTCGCCCTGCTGGGCGAGCACGGTGCCGGCGCGGATTTCGCCGCCTTCTTCGAACAGCAACTGCATTGGATTGGACTTTCAGAAGTGCCGGGCAAGGCATGAGGAATGCCCGGACGGATACTCGACCGGGGATGATACCGCACCCCGCCGCCGCGGCCGCCGTGGCCGCCGTGGCCGCATCGGACGGGGTGCTTCAGGTCAATGCGATTTCGGAGTCAGATTACAGAGACATGCCGCCGCTGGCTTCGATCGTCGTGCCGTTGACGTAGCTGGCGTCGTCGCTGGCCAGGAACGTGTAGATCGCGGCGATCTCCGACGGCTCGGCCAGGCGGCGCATCCAGCAATGTTCCTTCATGCCATCGAGCACCTTCTCAGGCACGGTCTGCAGGATCTCGGTATTGACGAAGCCCGGGCATACCGCGTTCACGCGCACGCCCTTCGGACCCAGCTCGCGCGCCCAGGTCTTGGTGAAGCCGATCACGCCGAACTTGGATGCCGCGTAATTGGTCTGGCCGAAGTTGCCATACAGGCCAACCACGCTCGATGCATTCAGGATCACGCCGCTGCCCTGCTCGGACATGATGCTGGCCACGGCCTGTGAGCAGTTGAACACGCCCTTCAGGTTGACGTCGATGACCGCATCGAACTGTGCCTCGGTCATCTTGGCGAGGCGCGCGTCCTTGGTGATGCCGGCGTTGTTGACGAGAATATCGATGCGACTGTGGCGGGCCAGCGTGGCTGCCACCATGGCATCGACTTCGTCGCGGCGCGTGACGTCGACCTTGTGCGCCTCGACCTGCGCGCCCCTGGCGGCCAGCCGCTCGGCGGCCTCGCGCACACGGGCCTCCTGCACATCGCACATGATGAGCTTCGCGCCTTCGGCGGCGAAACGTTCGGCGGTGGCAAAACCGATGCCGGCGGCGGCGCCGGTGATGATCGCTACGCGTCCCTGCAATTTCATGATTCGGGTCTCTCTTCCTGCTTGGATGGTGTGTGATGTGTGTCGATACGGCGGGGCAGTCTGGTGCCGCCCGCGCCGGTGTTCTCAGGCGCTGCCCGTGTCAGCAGGTCCGGCAAGAAGACCTCCGTCACGAGCATGGCGCCGCCGCCACGCCGGAACACCGACCGCCGCGCGGGCAACATCGGCTCCGACGACAGCGCCGGCAATACCCGCTGCAGCGCCTGACGCAGCGGGTGGCACGGGGTCAGCCGTGCAAACTGGAATGGGTCGCGCCGCACGCGCGGATCGACGAACAGCGCGCCGCCGAGCGGCCGGTTGCCCAGCCCGCGCAAGAACGGCCAGTCGCGCCGCGCGTACCGGGGGTCGACGATCGTGTGAGCGAATACGGCTGGCGTCTCGTCGCAGATCAGCAGCACTTCGCGCGTGATGGCCGGCAGCGGACGGATCAGGCCGAGCGCCCGCCATTCATCGGCGAACGGCAACTGCGGCGCCTGCGCCAGTCGCCGCACGCGAAAGGCGGCGGACGCCGACATCAGCCGAGCCGTCAGCGAGCCTTCGCCAGTGATCCAGCGGCGCTGGTTCAGCGGAATCGACGCGTCATACGGCAGATGCGCGTGCCATGCCGCACGCAGCTTTTGCATCCCTGTTACGCCACTCATGCCACGGTCTTTCCGTTAGGGGTATAGCCACAGAAAGCCAGTACGTCGTCGACGTATTCCTCGAACTCGCTGATGCCGTGATCGCTGCCCTCGATGACCCGGATGCGCGCGCCCGGACAGGCCGCGATCATCTCGCGATAATCGAGCACTTCGTCGCCGGTGGCGGTCAGCAGGTAGTAGCGCTCGGGTCTGGTGATCGCGTCCACCCGCAGGTCCAGCAGTTCCTGCAGGTGCTTGCGTTCGACCACCACCGAGCCGCCGCCGTGATAAAGCGGCTGCTCGCCCAGATAGCGCTCCAGATCGGTCCACGGGTGAATCGCCGGATTCAGCAGCACGGCGCGGCAGCCGTGCTTTTCCGCCAGCCAGCGCGCGTAGAACCCGCCCAGCGACGAACCGATGATGGCGATGTCGGTTTCGCCGCCGGCTCGCGCGCCACGGATCGCGGCTTCAGCCTGGGCAATCGCCAGCGTGGGCGAGACATTGAGCATCGGACAGGCGAAATACTTCTCCACGCCCCAGGCGCGCATCCGGTCCTGCACGACCCGCGACTTGAACGACTGCGGCGAGGAACGGAAACCGTGCAGGTACAGCAGCATGTGGATTCCCGATCAGGACTTCGCGCCGAGCGCGTCGAGCAGTTTCTGGTGTACCCCGCCGAAGCCGCCATTGCTCATCACGAGCACCTGGTCGCCGGGCTGGGCGGCCGCGCGCACGGCTTGCACCAGCGTGCCGAGGTCCTGGAACGCCGCGGCCTTCTTGCCGAGGGGGGCCAGCGCTTCAGCCAGGTTCCACCCCAGCGCGTCCTTGCCCGAGGGCGCGCCATATCCGAACACAAGGTCAGCCTCGCGCAGGCTGGCCGGCAATTGGGCAGCCATCACGCCAAGCTTCATGGTGTTCGAACGCGGCTCCAGTACGGCGAGGATGCGTGCGTCCCCCACCCGGCGGCGCAGCCCGTCGACCGTGGTCTGGATGGCCGTAGGATGGTGCGCGAAGTCGTCGTAGACCGTCACACCACCCGCCACGCCACGTACTTCCATCCGGCGCTTGACGTTGGAGAAACGGCCAAGCGACTCGATCGCCTGCGCCGGCGGCACGCCCACGTGGCGCGCGGCGGCAATCGCGGCGATGGCGTTCAGGCGGTTGTGGGTACCCTGAAGGTCCCAGACCAGCGTGCCCTGCAGCGCCTCGCGGAACCAGATGTCGAAGGCATCCTTGCCCTCCGGCGCGGTGGTCTTCGGATCGGTCTCGCTCCAGTCGCCCACGCCGAACTGCTCCACCTCGCTCCAGCAGCCGCGCTCCAGCACGCGTGCCAGTGCGGGCTCCTGGCCGTTGACGACCAATCGTCCTTCGCCCGGCACGGTGCGCACCAGATGATGGAATTGGGTCTCGATCGCGGTCAGATCCGGGAAGATGTCGGCGTGATCGTACTCAAGGTTGTTGAGGATCGCCGTACGCGGACGGTAGTGGACGAACTTGCTACGCTTGTCGAAGAACGCGGTGTCGTACTCGTCGGCCTCGATAACGAAGAAGTCCGATTCCGTCAGGCGCGCCGAAATGCCGAAGTTCTGCGGCACCCCGCCCACCAGAAAGCCCGGGTTGTAGCCGGCGTCTTCCAGAATCCACGCCAGCATCGACGTGGTCGTGGTCTTGCCATGCGTGCCAGCCACGGCCAGCGTCCACTTGCCGTTGAGCACGTGCTCGCCGAGCCATTGCGGCCCCGAAACGTACGGCAGGTTGCGGTTCAGGATCGCTTCCATCAGCGGATTGCCGCGCGAGACCACATTGCCGATCACGAACAGGTCCGGCTTCAGCGAAAGCTGGTCGGGGTCGAACCCCTCGATCAGGTCGATGCCCTGGGCTTCGAGCTGGGTGCTCATGGGCGGATAGACATTGGCATCGCAGCCAGTCACGCGGTGCCCCGCCTGGCGGGCCAGGACAGCCAGGCCGCCCATGAACGTACCGCAGATGCCAAGGATATGAATATGCATGGGAGCTCGGGAAAATGCGTGGGGCCGCGCCGGGCGCGATGCGTGGCGCGGCAACTGAACAAGGTCCCGATTGTACCGCGTGGGTCGAAGGGCCCGACTGCGTCCGCGCGGGTATCATCGCAGCATGTCCCGACGTATGCCTTCCGACCCCATCCGTCTGCGCGAGGAAATCGCCCAGGCCGCAGCCCGCATGATCGCCGAAGATGGCGCCGACTACGCCACGGCCAAACGCAAGGCCGCCCGCCAGATCCTGGGCGACGCGCGCGTGGCCGGCGAATGGCTGCCTGACAACGAGATGATCGAGGATGAGGTGCGCGCCTACCAGGCGCTGTTCCACGGCGACCACCAGCCGCGCATCCTGGCGCTGATGCGCCAGTTGGCACTGCTGGCGATGGACGACCTGGCCGCATTTCGCCCCTATCTGGTGGGCGCGGTGCTAAACGGCACGGCCACCGAGCACTCGGACGTCTATATACAGTGCTTCTGCGACAGCCCCAAGGATGTGGCGCTGCACCTGCTCAATGCCGGCGTGGATTTCGACACCAGCGAAAGCCGGCACTTTGCCGGCCGTGGGGATGTCGAAACGCTCAGCTTTCTGTGGCGCGGCCAGTGGCCGGCCACTCGCGAGGCCCGCACGCTCGCAGGAGAAGTCCGCGCCACATTGGGTGCCCCAGTCGGAATTCACCTCGCGCTGTATGATGCCGACGATGCACGCGGCGCGGTCAAGGCCGACGCTTCCGGGCGTGTGGCCCGCGCCGATGCCGACGCCGTACGCGCGCTCATTGCCTCGACCGACACCGGGGAATGAGCATCCGGCCCCGGTGTCAGCCCTGGCCTATCGCCTCAATCGCCCGTTATCTAATTAGAACTGTCCTCTTCGCCGCCCGAACATGACCGCATCTGCTCCCACCCGCCGTTCGCCCTTTGTCTTGTGGATCATCATCGCCATCGTCGCAGCGGCCGCCGGCGCGCTGGTGGCCCACTTCGCGCTGGCGCCGAAGGCCGTTTCGGATCAGGCAGTGGAAACGCTGTTCCATACCAAGATGCCGGACCCGGCTGGTGCGGAAGTCGATTTGTCGAAGTTCCGCGGCAAGACTCTGGTGGTCAATTTCTGGGCGCCCTGGTGCGGTCCCTGCGTCGAGGAAATGCCCGAGCTGACCGCGCTGCACGGCGAATATGCCCCCCGCAACGTCGAATTCGTTGGTATCGGTATCGATTCGGCCAGCAATATCCAGGATTTTCTGAAAAAGGTACCGGTGGCGTACCCGCTCACGGTGGCAGGCTTTGCCGGCACGGAACTGTCCCGGACCTTTGGCAACACCCAGGGCGGGCTGCCGTTCACGGTCGTCATCACACCTGACGGCACTGTGAAGTACCGCAAGATGGGCCGCGTGCATGCCGACGAACTCCGCGCGGTACTGCCTGGGGCTTGATCCCGCGCAAGGCCAAACCCGCCGAATTTCATCGATCTGAAGCCGAACGTTCATCAATTGACCGCGAACGTGCGGACAAACCCTCAGCCGACAACGGTTTATGCCTCAAAAGGCACTCGACGGCTGTGATATGACCCCGGATCGACATTTCGCCTTGTATCCCACGCTAGACAAATCCCTCTAAGCTACGGTAATCTCCGCGCAATTTCGTTGATCTGGTCGAGCCGCCGTGTCTTCTACTCCTGCCGTCAGCCGCCCCGTCCGTTACCGCAAGGTGCTGGTTCTGCATGGTCCGAACCTCAATTTGCTCGGGACGCGCGAGCCGCAGACGTACGGACACACGACGCTGGACGATATCAACGAAGCGCTGACCAAGCGCGCGGCCGAAGCGGGCATCGGGCTGGATACGTTCCAGTCGAATCACGAGGGAGCCCTCGTGGACCGCATTCAGGCAGCGCGTGGCGAGGGGGTGGACTTCATCATCATCAATCCGGCGGCCTATACCCATACGAGTGTGGCCATGCGCGATGCGCTTGCCGGCGTGGCCATTCCCTTCGTCGAGGTGCATCTGTCCAATGTGCATCGCCGCGAGCCGTTCCGTCATCACTCCTATTTCTCTGATCAGGCGATCGGGGTGATATGCGGCCTGGGCTGGCAGGGTTATCTGCTGGCGCTGGATTACGCGCTTGCACAGGAACAGACCGCATCATCTGGCTAACGCCGCAAGAATCAAGCCGCACCCGGGAGGCTGTTTCAGAATGAAGCGAAGCGGTTCTGGCCTGACGCGGGGCCGCAGACAGTACAAGTACCCGCAACAATGCCAGAATCATTCTGAAACCGCCTCAAGCAAGAACGACATAACAAGGGGCTGCCGCCGTGCCTGTCGCGCATGGCAAGCCAATCAACGATTCACCGCCGCCGTCGCCTCCGAGCAGGAGCGTGACCGGACAACCCGATTCTGGAGGATAAGAAGATGGACCTGCGCAAGCTGAAGACGCTGATCGACCTGGTGGCCGAATCCGGCATTTCGGAACTCGAAGTGACCGAGGGCGAAGGCAAGGTACGTATCGTCAAGCAACCTCCGCAGGTCATGGCCGCTCCGATGGCCATGCCCCAGTACCAGCAACTGCCCGCCGCCGCCCCGGCCATGAACGTTGGCGGCGCACCGGCCGCCGCCGCTGCGGAAGCACCGCAAGTCCCGGCTGGTCACGTGGTGACCTCGCCGATGGTCGGCACGTTCTACCGCGCGCCGTCGCCGGGCGCCGCGCCGTTCGTCAACGTGGGCGACACCGTCAAGGAAGGCCAGACCGTCTGCATCATCGAAGCCATGAAGCTGCTCAACGAAATCGAGTGCGACAAGGCTGGCGTGATCAAGGAAATCCTGGTCGAAAACGGTCAAGCCGTCGAATACGGCCAGCCGCTGTTCGTGATCGGCTGATTCCGGCCCGTCCGGCGCTGACGCGGCCTGGCCCAATGGCCCTGCCGCATGCGTCAGCCCGACGCGCCGAAAGCCGGTGCGCCGGGCCCGCCCCTGTTCTCGCAGAGAGAGACCATGTTTGATAAAATTCTGATCGCGAACCGCGGTGAAATCGCCCTTCGCATCCAGCGCGCCTGCCGCGAGCTGGGCATCAAGACTGTGGTGGTGTACTCGGAAGCCGACAAGGACGCCAAGTACGTCAAGCTGGCCGATGAAGCCGTCTGTATCGGCCCGGCCCCGTCGCCGCTGTCATACCTGAACATGCCGGCCATCATCTCGGCCGCCGAAGTGACCGACGCCCAGGCGATCCACCCGGGCTATGGTTTCCTGTCCGAGAATGCGGACTTCGCCGAGCGCGTGGAGAAATCCGGCTTCGTGTTCATCGGCCCGACCTCCGAAAACATCCGCCTGATGGGTGACAAGGTGTCGGCCAAGCAGGCCATGATCAAGTCCGGCGTGCCGTGCGTGCCCGGCTCCGATGGCGCGCTGCCCGATGACCCGAAGGAAATCCTGGCAACGGCCCGTCGTGTGGGCTACCCCGTGATCATCAAGGCCGCTGGCGGCGGTGGTGGCCGCGGCATGCGCGTGGTGCACACCGAAGCCGCCCTGCTCAACGCCGTCAACATGACGCGCGAGGAAGCCGGTCGCGCCTTCGGCAATCCCGAGGTCTACATGGAGAAGTTCCTCGAGAACCCTCGCCATGTGGAAATCCAGATCCTGGCCGACCAGCATCGGCAGGCCATCTGGCTGGGCGAACGCGACTGCTCGATGCAGCGCCGCCACCAGAAGGTGATCGAGGAAGCGCCGGCACCGCACATTCCGCGCCGCCTGATCGAGCGCATCGGCGACCGTTGCGCAGAGGCCTGCAAGAAGATCG
>Ga0310345_10000144_pt1 | contig 144405 bp, 131 predicted proteins | sample HC15DNA20500_MG_FD_204667 | JGI IMG/M metagenome (GOLD analysis project Ga0310345, IMG submission 204667) | Marine microbial communities from station ALOHA, North Pacific Subtropical Gyre - HC15-DNA-20-500_MG | ecosystem: Environmental > Aquatic > Marine > Oceanic | place: Pacific Ocean... | reverse complement strand
GCTCAACGACCAGCTTGACTGCCTCAAGCTTGAACTCTCGGCTGAACAGCCTTCTCGTTGCCATGAACCACCTCCGGTTTGACTTCACACCTTAACAAGGTGTCCTTCAAACCGGCAGCAGCCCAATGAGGTGTTCCCCACATGCGTGGGGATGAACCGATGGAGCAGATCAGCCATGAAACTCACGGCATGTGTTCCCCACATGCGTGGGGATGAACCGGCCCGGCGCGAGGCGGTGCTGCGCCTGCTGGCCGTGTTCCCCACATGCGTGGGGATGAACCGCATCAATTGGATGTGGACTCGCGTTACGTCCACGTGTTCCCCACATGCGTGGGGATGAACCGGCTGCCACATGATCCGCACGCTCATCCTCACCCGTGTTCCCCACATGCGTGGGGATGAACCGATGCGCGCGTCGGTGCGCTTGCGGCTCACGATGTGTTCCCCACATGCGTGGGGATGAACCGGCCATCAGCTATGCCCTGCAGCACCTTGACCCGTGTTCCCCACATGCGTGGGGATGAACCGGACATCATGCGCACGCTCATCCTCACCCTGGCCGTGTTCCCCACATGCGTGGGGATGAACCGTCCCTCGCATACTGAAAATGTCAAACGTCATTGTGTTCCCCACATGCGTGGGGATGAACCGTGAACGCATCGACAACGAACCCAGGGAGGACTGTGTTCCCCACATGCGTGGGGATGAACCGCCGCGGGCCGACCGGTGCCCGCCAACCGCGAGCGTGTTCCCCACATGCGTGGGGATGAACCGGCAGCGGGCCAGAGGGTCGAATTTGTCGACGCCGTGTTCCCCACATGCGTGGGGATGAACCGGCGGCATTGCGCCAGTCCGTGGGCGTCCAGCCGTGTTCCCCACATGCGTGGGGATGAACCGACCAGCTTGGCCAGGCAGTACGGGTGCCATGTGTGTTCCCCACATGCGTGGGGATGAACCGGTGATCTCTCGCAGTGCGTCGCGCAGCTGGTTGTGTTCCCCACATGCGTGGGGATGAACCGACCAGCAACGCCATGTCATTCGACGTCGGCGCGTGTTCCCCACATGCGTGGGGATGAACCGGCGGCGATTGAGCACGCCATGCCCTTCTCGTCGTGTTCCCCACATGCGTGGGGATGAACCGACGGCCAGACCAATGGCCAGCACCGACGTCTTGTGTTCCCCACATGCGTGGGGATGAACCGCCAACCTGCTGCGCCCGCGCACGGACTCGATTGTGTTCCCCACATGCGTGGGGATGAACCGCCATCAGCCTGGGCGACTGCGGCGGCGTCCTCGTGCTCCCCACATGCGTGGGGATGAACCGGTATGTGCACTTGGATGGGTAGCCAAGCCCACCGTGTTCCCCGCATGCGTGGGGATGAACCGCTGGCTACACGCTTCAGCATGGGCGACGGCACGTGTTCCCCACATCCGTGGGAATGATCTGACGGAATCAGATCCCGCTCCCGCAGGTCAGAACGTGGTCTACGTGCCGGCAGGGACGTCGCGAACAACCGTTGAGTCCCCAACCGCCATCCACCACGCCTGCTGACCCATCCCCTGCCGCAAAAAGCGGCAGCGTTGTCGCGAAAAGCGCGGCGCTTGTCACCCAAAGCGAGGCCGCGGCCACTTTGAGCGCCACCGTTGCCCCTTTTGGGGGCGCGCAAGGCGCAGCGTGACGCATGTGTTGTCGTGGAAAGCGACGCCGTTGCCGCAAAAAGCGCGGCCGGTGCCGCCTCAAGTGCTGTCGTTGCCATTTGAAGTGCTAACGCCGCCGCCTTCAGCCCCACCCGCCGCCCAGCCCCTGCCGGGCTTGCTGCTCAGTGCTTGATCGGCCGCGATGCCAGCCACGCGCCCGAAGACACCAACGCCAGCCCCGCCACCAGCCAGGGCGTGAGCGGCTCGTCCAGCAGCGGCACCGCGCCCAGCCCGGCCAGCACCGGTACCAGCGCCACCAGCGCCCCCATGCGCTCCGCGCCCAGGATGGCCACCGCCTTCAGGAACAGGATCATGGCCACGATGGTCGGCCCGATGCCTTGGTACAGCGCCTGCAGCACCAGCATCGACATGGGCACCTGGTCGAGGCCCTTGGGGCACCACAGCAGGTAGAACGGCATGAACAGCAGCGTGGAGGCCAGCGCCACGAAGCGCGTCAGCAGCCAGGCGTCGTACACCCATTTTTTCACCAGCACGCTGTAGGTTGCCCAGGCGATGCCGGCGCCCAGCAGCATCAGGTCACCCGGCAGGGTGGAGGGGCCGCTGTGCCGGCCCGTGACCACCGGGTAGGCCACGCAAGCCACACCAAGGGCGATGGGCATCAACGCCTGCACCCTCTGGCGCGGCGGGCGCGCACCCAGCAGCAGCCAGGCGAGCCCCGTCACCAGGAAGGGCTGCATGCCCGGCATGAGGATGCCGCCATGCGCGGCGGGCGCGAACTTGAAGCCCGCATACGCCAGGCACAGGAACACCACGCCCCCGATGATCGACAGCGTCCACAGCCGCGCGTCGCGCCAGGTGCCCGGCGGGAGTTTCAGCGAAAAGGGCAGCAGGATCAGCGCGGCCGTGCCCAGCCGCAGCGCGACGATGTCCCAGCCCGTCAGGGCGCTCTTGCCGCCCAGCCGCGCGATCAGGATGAAGCCCGCCCAGATCGCCACCGTGCCCAGCGCGGAGGCGTAACCGATGGCGATGCGGCGTGGCGAGGCCTCCTGCTGTGTCATGCGGGCGTCCGGTCAGCCGCTCAGCGCGTGGCGTGCACCGGGCTGCCGTGGCCCACCGCCACCGCCGTCATGTTGACGATGCGGCGCACCGTCGCCGAGGGCGTCAGGATGTGCACCGGCGCTGCCGCGCCCAGCAGGATGGGGCCCACCGTCACGCCATTGCCGCCCGTCATCTTCAGCACGTTGAAGAGGATGTTGGCCGCGTCCAGGTTCGGGCAGATCAGCACATTGGCCGTGCCTTGCAGCGTGCTGCTGGGGAGCAACTTGTGGCGCACCGACTCGCTCAAAGCGGCATCGCCCTGCATCTCGCCATCGGCCGGAATGTGCGGCATGCGGGTCACGAACAGGTCGCGCGCCTGGCGCATCTTCTTGGCCGAGGGGCGGTTGCTGGAGCCGAACATCGAGTGCGACAGGAAGGCCACGCGCGGCGGCAGGCCAAAGCGCTGCACTTCCTCCACCGCCATCACGGCGATGTCGGCAAGCTGCTCGGCGGTCGGGTCTTCGTTGACGAAGGTGTCGGCGATGAACAGGTTGTGCTGTTCCAGGATCAGCGCGTTCAACGCCGCCAGGCCGTGGGCCTCGGGGCGGGTGCCGATGACGTCACGCACGTGCTCCAGGTGGAAATCGTAGCGGCCGATGACGCCACAGATCATGCCGTCGGCATCGCCCATCTTCACCAGCATGGTGGCGATGAGGGAGTTCGAGCGGCGCAGCACCACCTTGGCCAGCTCGGGGCTGATGCCATCGCGGGCGCGCAGCTGGTGGTAGGCCTCCACATACGCATGGAAGCGCGGGTCGCTGCCCGGGTTGACGATCTCGCAGTTCACGCCCGGCTGCAGGCGCAGGCCGGCGCGCTCGATGCGCGTGGTGATGACGTCGGGGCGCCCCACCAAGATCGGGAAGGCCAGGTCCTCGTCGATGGCCACTTGCGCGGCGCGCAGCACGCGGTCGTCTTCACCTTCGGCGTAGGCGATGCGCTTGGCCGGCTGGTTGGCCAGCTTGGCGGCCTTGGCCCCCAGGAACAGCGGTCGCATGAACAGGCCCGTGTTGGTCACGAACTGCGAGAGCGAATCGCGGTAGGCCTTGAGGTCGGCGATGGGCCGGGTGGCCACGCCGGAGGCGGCCGCAGCTTCGGCCACGGCCGGCGCAATGCGCAAAATCAAGCGCGAATCGAACGGCGTGGGGATCAGGTAATCCGGGCCGAAGCGCAGCTCGCGGCCCGGGTAGGCGGCGGCCACTTCGTCGGAGATCTCGGCCTTGGCCAGGTCGGCGATCTGGCGCACGCAGGCCAGCTTCATGGCTTCGGTGATCTTGGTGGCGCCGCAGTCGAGTGCGCCACGGAAGATGTAGGGGAAGCACAGGACGTTGTTGACCTGGTTCGGGTAGTCAGAGCGGCCGGTGGCGATGATGCAGTCGGGGCGGGCGGCCTTGGCCACCTCAGGGCGGATTTCCGGCTCGGGGTTGGCCAGCGCCAGGATCAGCGGGTTGGCGGCCATGGTCTTGACCATCTCGGCCGTGACGACGCCGGCCGTCGAGCAGCCCATGAACACGTCGGCGTCCTGCATGACATCGGCCAGCGTGCGCGCCGAGGTGATCTGGCAGAAGCGCTGCTTGGACTCGTCCAGCTTGCCAGCCAGCGCATCGGCGCGCTCGCTCTGGATCACACCCTTGGAGTCGCACACGAAGATGTTCTCGCGCTTGAGCCCCAGGCCCACCATCACTTCCAGGCAGGCAATGGCCGCCGCACCCGCACCGGACACCGCCATCTTCACTTTGCCGATGTCCTTGTCCACCAGCTCCAGGCCGTTGAGCAGCGCCGCGCTGGAGATGATGGCTGTGCCGTGCTGGTCGTCATGGAACACCGGGATGTTCATGCGCTTGGACAGCTCGCGCTCGATGTAGAAGCACTCGGGCGCCTTGATGTCCTCGAGGTTGATGCCGCCCAGCGTGGGCTCCAGCGCCGCGATGATCTCGATGAGCTTGTCCGGGTCGCGCTCCGCCAGCTCGATGTCGAACACATCGATGCCGGCGAACTTCTTGAACAGGCAGCCCTTGCCTTCCATCACCGGCTTGGAGGCCAGCGGGCCGATGTCGCCCAGGCCCAGCACCGCCGTGCCGTTGGTCACCACGGCCACCAGGTTGCCGCGCGAGGTGTACTCGGCCGCCAGGGTGGGGTCCTGTTCGATGGCCAGACAGGGGTAGGCCACGCCGGGCGAGTAGGCCAGGGCCAGGTCGCGCTGGTTGCTCAGGGGCTTGGTCGGGTTGACCGAGACCTTGCCGCGGGTGGGCAGACGGTGGTATTCGAGTGCAGCGTCGCGCAGGGACTGTTCGGCGTTGGACAGGGTGTTCTCGGAGCTCATGGGCGGCAATGGCTGTGGACAGCACGGAATGCAGTGAGCCGCAGATGGTACGCGATCCGGCTCGGGCACGCTGCTGTGGCACCATGGTGTGCCGTCCGGCGATGCACGCAGGCAATGCGACGCATGAGGTCAAGTTTTCCGCCGCACGGCCGATCTTGCAAAGCCGGTTTCTACATTTGCAGTCCATGACAGGGATGTCCCACTCACAGCGATCCTGGTCGAGCCATTGGCGGTCCCGCGTCGCGCAGTGGTTGTACGAGGTGGTGCCAGACGAGGCCATCGACGGGCCCCAGGCCCGGTTTTTCCGTGCCCGCCAGGTTCAGGCCCTGCTCAACCTGCTGCCGCTCATCGCGGTGGGCAATGCGGTCAACACGCTGGTGATGTGCGGCGTGCTCTGGGACCGCCTGCCGCATCTGTGGCTGGTGGTCTGGGGCGCGACCGTCACCCTGGCCCTGCCCGTGGCCCACCTGTGGTGGCGCCACCTTCTCACACATGGCCACCGGCCCGTGGCGGTCTTCGGCGCGGGCCGTCAAATCGTCGCGCAGGTTTTTCTGTTTGGTGCCCTGTGGACGGTCATGCCGGCCATCGTCTTCCCGCAAAGCGACCCCGGCCAGGCGCTGCTGATCGGCACCGTCGTGGTCGGCATGATCTGCAGCGGCGCCTTCATGCTCAGCCCCATGGTGCCGGCGGCGTGGATGTTCGTGGCCACCCTGGGCGCGGGCGGTGTGGTTGGCCTGTTGCGCTCCGATTACGCCACCGGCAGCTCGCTCATGCTGCTGCTGCTCGTCTACAGCACCGTCATGTTCGGCGTGGTGTTCGCCAACGGCCGCACCTTCATGAGCCGGCTGCGCGCCGACTCGGAAACCGACCGCCAGAAACAGCTCATCGACCTGCTGTTGCGCGACTTCGAAGAGCATGCCTCCGACTGGCTGTGGGAGATTTCCCCCTCGGGCCATCTGCGCCATGTGTCGGCGCGCCTGGCCGAGTCCTTCGGCCTGCCGCAGCGCCAGCTGCTCCAGCAGCCTTTCCTGGAGCTGCTCAGCCACATGTGCCCGTCGGAAGATGCCGAGGCCACCCAAGCCCTGGGCCGCATGACGAGCTGCATCCGCATGGGCCAGCCTTTCCGTGACCTGGAGATGCCGGTGCGGGTCGGCTCGTCGCTGCGCTGGTGGTCGATGTCGGCCAAGCCGCTGCACGATGACCGGGGGCGCGCGGCCGGGTGGCGCGGCGTCGGCTCCGACATCACCCAGAACCGCCTGGCCCGCGAGGAACTGGCCCGCCTGGCCAACCAGGACGCGCTGACCGGCCTGGCCAACCGCCACCGCTTCAGCACCGAGCTGGACCGCCTGGGCGACAGCCAGCGCCATGACCCGCGGCCCTGCGCGCTGCTGTTCATCGACCTGGACAACTTCAAGAACATCAACGACACCTTCGGCCACGCCGTGGGCGACCAATTGCTGCGACGCGTGGGCGCACGCCTGGCCACCTGTGTCAGCGATGGCGACCTGCTGGCCCGCCTGGGTGGCGACGAGTTCGCGCTGCTGACCTGGCGCCACGCCGATGCCGACAGCGCCGCCGCCCTGGCCGAGCGCGTGCTCGCCCTGCTGGCGGAGCCTTGTCAGTGCGAGGAGGTGCTGCTGGAGTCGCGCACCAGCATCGGTGTGGCCCTGGCCCCGCGCGATGGGCGCGACCCGCAATCCTTGCTGCAGTGTGCCGACCTGGCGCTGTACGCCGCGAAGGCGGCGGGCCGCAACACCTACCGCTTCTTCGAGGTGGCGATGGCCGAGACGGCCCGCTCGCGCGTCAAGCTGCAGCAGGAGTTGGGGCACGCCCTGGCGGCCGAGCAGTTCACACTGCATTTCCAGCCGCAGATGCAACTGGAGACGGGCGAGGTCATCGGATTCGAGGCTCTGGTGCGCTGGCAGCATTCCGAGCGTGGCCTGATCGGCCCTGGCGAGTTCATCCCGGTGGCCGAGGAAACGGGCCAGATCGTGTCCCTGGGCAACTGGGTGTTGCGCGAGGCCTGCCGCCTGGCGACGCGGTGGCCTCAGGACCTGCGCGTGGCCGTCAACCTCTCGGCCGTGCAGTTCCGCAGCTCGGCCCTCATCGACCTGGTCGACGAGGCGCTCGCCAGCAGCGGCCTGCCGCCCGAGCGCCTGGAGCTCGAAATCACCGAATCGGCCCTGATCGAAGACCACGACGGTGCCCAGGCCACCCTGATGGCCTTGCGCAGCCGCGGTGTGCGCGTGGCCATGGACGATTTCGGCACCGGCTATTCCTCGCTGGCCTACCTGCGCCGCTTCCCGCTGGACAAGCTCAAGATCGACGGCATGTTCGTGCGCTCGCTCGACTCCGACGAGGACGCCCAGGCCGTGGTCACGGCGATCATCAGCCTGGCGCGCGCGCTGCATCTGGACACCACGGCCGAGGGCATCGAAACAGCCGAGCAACTCGTCATGCTCAAGGCCCTGGGTTGCGACGACGTGCAGGGTTACCTGATCGCCCGGCCCATGCCGTCCGCCGAGGTGGCGCCGTACCTCACCCGCATCCGGGGGGAGGGCGCCCACGCGCTGCACGGAACCTTGGACGCCCCTGCGGGTCCACGCCAGGGTGTCACGACGCGGTGATACATTGCGCCGCAGGGGCGGCCAGGCTGCCCGACGATTTTTGAGAACCCAAGGAAGATGGACATGAACTGGATGCGTGAATTGTTCAAGCGGGCTGCCACGGCCGTGGTGGTCGTGGTGTGTGCCGCAGGTGCTGGCGCCGGCACAGGCTTGCTGACGGTGGCCCAGGCGGCGGAGCAAAACGACTACATCCTCGGCCCCGGCGACGCGGTGCGCATCTCGGTCTACCAGAACCCCGACTTGTCGCTGGAGGCCCGCCTGAACGAGGGCGGCTCCATCTCCTACCCGCTGCTGGGCAACGTCAAGCTGGGCGGCATCAGTGTGTCTGACGCCGAGAAGAAGATCGCGTCAGGCCTGAAAGACGGCAACTTCATCAAACAACCCCAGGTCTCCATCCTGCTGATCAGCGCCACGGCCAACCAGGTGTCTGTGCTGGGCCTGGTCGGCAAGCCCGGCCGTTACCCGCTGGTTGCGGGCAGCAACAAGCTCTCGGAAGTCATGGCCATGGCCGGTGGCATCACGCAGGGCGCTGGCTCCGACATCGTCGTGATCTCGGGCGTGCGCGAAGGCAAGCCCTTCCGCAAGGAGGTGGATTTCACCAAGGTGTTCGCCTCCAGCGGCTCCGAGCCGGACTTCCTGCTCCAGAACGGCGACACCATCTTCGTCGACCGCGCCCCGCAGATCTACATGTACGGCGAGGTGCAGCGCGCCGGCGCCCAGATCCTGCTGCGCGACACCACCGTGCTGCAGGCGCTGGCGAACGCCGGTGGCCTGACGCTGCGCGGCACACAACGCGGCATCAAGGTGCACCGCCGCAACCCCGATACCGGCGAGGTCAAGGTCATCGAGCCCGGCTTGAACGACAAGCTGATGCCCAACGACATCATCTACGTCAAGGAAAGCCTGTTCTGACCGACGCCTGAGCGTCGTCAGTCCTTCCTCTGCCAGACGGCGGCGTAGAAGCCGTCGGTGGCATGCAGATGGGGCCACAGGCGCAGGTACCCGGCCGGTGAGGTGAGGCTGGCGGCGTGTTCCACGCCCGCCGCCGTCAGGGCCTCGGCGGCATGGAGTGGCACGAAATCCGGGTGCGCTGCCGTGAAGGCATCGGCAATGCCTTCGTTTTCGTCCGGGATGATCGAGCAGGTCGCGTAGACCAGTCGGCCGCCCGGCTTGAGCAGGCGTGCGGCGCTCGCCAGGATGGCCGTTTGCTTGGCCTGCAGCTCGTCGATGGCCTTGGGGCTTTGGCGCCACTTCAGGTCCGGGTTGCGGCGCAGGGTGCCCAGGCCGGAGCAGGGCGCATCGACCAGCACGCGGTCGATCTTGCCGCGCAGGCGCTTGATGCGGTCGTCGTTCTCGTGGGCGATCTGGCTGGAGTACACGTTGGACAGCCCGCTGCGCGCCAGGCGCGGCTTGAGGTTCTCCAAGCGGTGCGCCGAGACGTCGAAGGCGTACAGGCGGCCGGTGTTGCGCATCAGCGCGCCCAATGCGAGCGTTTTGCCGCCGGCACCGGCGCAGAAATCCACCACCATCTCCCCGCGCTTCGGGTTCGTCAGCAGGGCCAGCAGCTGGCTGCCTTCGTCCTGCACCTCGACATGACCGTCGGTGTACAGCGGCATCTTCTGCAACGCAGGCTTGCCAGGGATGCGGATGCCCAATGGCGAGAACGGCGTGGGCTGGGCTTCGATGTGGGCGGCGGCCAGGGCTTCCAGCACGGCCTCGCGCTTGGCCTTGAGCGTGTTGACGCGCAAATCGAGCGGGGCGTTGGCCGAGAAGGTGTCCACCAGGGCCCAGAAGCCTTCGTCGCCCAGTTGGTCACGCAGGCGGTTGGCCAGCCAGTCGGGCAGGTTGTGGCGCAGTTTGTCGGCCAGGGTGCTGCGGTCGATGGCATTGGTGCGCTCCAGCCATGCGAGCTCGTCGGCCGTGGCGCCATTTTTCAACACATGGGGCAGGCCCTGCCACGCCAGCAGCGCCAAGCGGCGTTCCTGCGGTCCGTGGCCGGATTGCGCCAGGTTGGCCCAGAGCAGGCGTTGACGCAGCACGGCGTAGGCCGTCTCGGCCAGGGCGTGGCGCTCGCGTTGGCCCAGGGCTTTGTGCTGGCGGAAAAAGTAGGAGACGAGGCTGTCGGCGGGCGCGTCGAGCTTGAGCACCTCACGGATGAGCTGGGTCGTGAGGTCGAGCAGGGCGTTTGGATGCATGGGCGGGATTATCCGCTGCCTGAGCGCTGCCCGACGCATGCGGACGCTCCCATTCCGGTGGACCCCAGATGTGTTTCAGGCGCAGGCCGAGTGGGCCAGGGCGCAGCGCATCGCGCAGCATGTGCACCCACTCGTGCAGGGTGAGCCACAGCAGGTTGTGGGTGTGCACGGGGCGCACCAGGCCGTAGTCCACGGCTTCGGTCTCGGGCACGAAGGTGCCGAACAGCCGGTCGAACACGATGAGCGTACCGCCGAAGTTGCAGTCGATGTAGCGCGGGTTGCGGCCGTGGTGCGCGCGGTGGTGCGAGGGCGTGTTGAACACGGCTTCGAACCATGCGGGCAGCTTGCTCACCCATTGTGTGTGCACGAAGAACTGGTAGCCCAGGTTGATGGACAGGGCCAGCAGCACCCAGCGCGGCTCGAAGCCGATCCACACCATGGGCAGGTAGAACAGCCAGTTGCCCGCGAAGCTGTAGAGCCAGCTCTGGCGCATGGCCGCGGTGAAATTCATGAACTCGGAGCCATGGTGCACCACGTGTGCGCACCAGAACCAGCGGATGCGGTGGCTGGCGCGGTGGAACCAGTAGTAGCAGAACTCCACGCCGAGGTAGAGGGCGACGAAGTTCAGGGCGCTGATGTCGATGTCCATGAGGCGCTGCGTGAACACCCAGTCCATCGCGGGCAGCACGAGTGTCACGACGATGAGCACGTCCAGCAGGGTGTAGATGCCGCCCAGGTTGAGGCTGTCGAGCGAGTCGCGCAGGTCGTAGACGGGGCGAACGCCGCCGCTCGGTGTCCGCCATTGCGCATGGCGAAATCGCCACCACTCGATGGCCACAACACCCATGAACAACGGGGCCAGCAGGACCAGCAGCCAGTCGCTCCACTCGGTGTGGGTGCGGATGGCGTCGAGCAGTGGCGTCAGGTTGTCCATGGTCATGGGCGCTGTGGGCGCTGCGTGTCAAAGTGATCTCATCTTGCGCGGTGCTGCGCCGGATCGGCTTGACGTTCACGGACGAATTCTTGACGTATGGCGACAAGCTGAGGCTTGGCGCCTCCCGTATAGCCCGGATGGGCAGGGTCGCCAGCCCGCGGCATCATGCAGGCTCTTCTCCGTGGACCCGCCATGGCCGACACCCGCATCGCTGCGTCATTCGCTCAACTGCTGTACGAGTACCTGGACCGCCAGGGCCTGGATGCGCGCCAATTGCTCGGCCCCCAGCCTGACCCCCAGCAGCACTTCGTGCCCATGTCGGAATGGCAAGCTTGGCTCAAGCGCGTCGACGCTGTCGAGGGGCGTGTGGGCCTGGGGCTGCGTATCGCCCAGGGCATCAGCGCGCGCCACTTCGGCGTGCTCGGCTACGCGGCCTTGGCGTGCAACAACCTGGCCGAGGCGCTGCTGCGCATGGAGCGCTACCACGCATCGGTCTATGACGCCAACCCCGCGCACGTCGAGGTGCGGCCGGATGGCGTGGTGGTGGAGTGGGGCGTGGAACGGGGGCGGCCTGGGGCTTTGGTCGATGAAACCGCCATCGCCTCGCTGGTGCAGCTCGCCCGGGACATGACCGGGCACTACTGGCCCATGCGCAAGGTCAGTTTCGTCAACCCGCCGCCGGCCGACGTCCAGCCTTATCGGGATTTTTTCGGATGCGAGGTCGTCTTCAACGCCCCGACCACCCGCCTGGAGTTCGACACCGCCTGCCTCGCCTTGCCCATGCGCAAGGCCGACCCGGCGCTGGCCCAACTGCTGGACCAGCAAGCCGAGCAGGTGCTGCGGCAGGTGTCCCAGGTGCCGGCCATCGTGGACGCCTGGCGGCGCACCCTCGTGCCGCTCATCCGCGAAGGTCAGACCTCGCTGGCCGCCCTGGCCCGCGCCCACCACACCAGCCCGCGCACCCTGCAGCGCCGTCTCTCGGAGCAAGGTTTGAGCTTCCAGCAACTGCTGGACGACACCCGCCGCCATCTGGCCGAGGCGCACCTGAAAGACGCCCGCCTGGACCTCGCCGAGATCGCGCTGTTGCTGGGCTACTCCGAGCAAAGCGCTTTCACCCGCGCCTTCCGCGCGTGGACGGGCTTGCCGCCGGCACAGTGGCGCAAGCAGAACCGTCTCAAGGCCACGTGAAGCACCGCGATGTGGCGTGATCTGCCGTCGGGCCTGCTGCCTGCGCCCCCCGCGGTCGTGCAGGACGGGGAGGCCCTCGTCGGACGCTGGCAGGGCCGCGTGCCGCGCATTGACTGGAGCCGCCTGAGCCTGGCGCGCGAGCGCAGCGCCATGTGGCGCTGGGCCCACCACAAGCGTTGGCAGTACGTGGGCATTGCCGCCCCGGAGTTGTTCATCGGTGTCGCCGTGGTGGACCTCGGTTGGTGCATGACGGCCTTCGCCTACGTTTTCCACCGGTTCCGCCAGCGCGTGATTGCCGATTGGAGCCAGGACGGCCTGCCCAGCCTGTCGGGGCGTGTCACCGACGCGCCGCTGGACGGCATGGACACCGTGTTCCGCGGACCGGGCGCCGCCATCACGTTGCGCCACCTCGCGGGCGACGTGCTGGCCCTGCGCCTGCGCGCGGGCGGGATGGTCCTGCGCGCGGACCTCGATCTGGCGCAGGCACCACCGGTGCTGTTCGCTGCGGGCCCGGTCGAGGGCGGTGCCATGCACTGCACGCACAAGACATCCGCCATGCCGGTGCGCGGCGAGGTCGACATCGACGGTTTGCGCTGGGATCTGGGCGACGCCCATGCCTGCCTGGACAGCTCCAACGGCCTGCTGCCGCGCGAGACGGCCTGGCGCTGGGCCAGTGCACACCGCCCGGGGCTGGGCTTCAACCTCCAGCAAGGCTATTTCGGCGACATGGAGAACGCGCTGTGGCTGGATGGCGAGCTCATTCCGCTGGGTGCCGCGGAGTTCCAGTTCGACGCCATGCAGCCGCTGGCGCCGTGGGCCATCCGCACCGACGACGGGCTGCTCGACCTGCGCTTTCAGCCCCAGGGCGCCCGCTGTGCAGACCGCGACCTGGGCGTTGCGGCCAGCCGCTACATCCAGCCGGTGGGGCTTTTTTCGGGCGAAGTGCGCCGCACGCGCCACGGTCCTGCGCGCCCGGTGGAAGGGGTGCTCGGCGTCACCGAGGACCACCGCTCCGTGTGGTGACTTCATGGGTGTGATCCGTTCGGCTCATGATGGGCCGTTGGTATGCCACGTCCAGGGCGCACCATCACGGCTTCCCCTCGTCGAAACGGACCATGTCTCTGCAAGCACACCTGCCCGGGGCGCCCAACGCCCCCGCACCCGCGCCGCGCAAGCTGGGTCGCTGGAGCGCGGTGCTGGCTCTGCTGGCCATCGTCGCCGTCCTGGATGCGTCCACCGGGTACGAGGTGTCCGTGTTTCTGCTCTACACCATCCCCGTGGCCCTCAGCACGCGTTACCTGGGTGTGATGGCCGGCGTGATCGTGTCCGTGCTGTCCGCGGTGGCTTGGGTTTTGGCCGACCGGTGGTCGGGCCACACCTACAGCCAGGACTGGATCCTGCTCATCAACGCGTTCAACCGCTTGTGCTGCTTCTTGCTGGCGGTCATCGCGATCCGATACATCCAAGAACGCCGCGCCGAGATGGCACTGCGCTTGCGTGCCTTCACGGGCGAGGTGCCCCATTGCACGCAATGCGACAAGCTGTGCGGTGAGGATGGCCACTGGCGCACGCCGGAGGCCTACCTCAGCGAGCTGGGCGGTGCGGAGGTGCTGGCCAAGGTCTGCCCGGACTGCGCGCGCCGTGCGTACGCCCGAGCGGCTTACCGGACACAGGCGGACGGCCAAAACGATCAGCAGGCGAACGCATGACACAGGCAGTCAAGTCCCCGGTGGGCTTTCGGATTTTGCATTGCATTGCCTCGGTCAACCCCAAAGGCGGCGGGCCGATCGAAGGGCTCAAGCAGCTGTCCGCGGTCAACGAGCAGCAAGGGCACCAGGTAGAGGTGCTCACGCTGGACAGCCCCGACGACCCCTGGGTGAAGGACTGCCCCATCCCCTGTCACGCCGTGGGTCCCACGCTGATTGGCAACTGGCGCTACAGCCCGCGCTGGGCGCCTTGGCTGAGGGCGCATGCCCACGAGTACGATGCCGTCATCGTCAATGGCATCTGGCAGTACCACGCGTTTGGCACCTGGCGCGCCCTGGCTGGCACCAAGACGCCGTATTTCGTGTTCACGCACGGCATGCTCGACCCCTGGTTCAAGCGCACCTACCCGCTCAAGCACCTCAAGAAGTGGCTCTTCTGGCCCTGGGGCGAGTACCGCCTGTTGCGCGATGCCGCAGCCGTGATGTTCACCTGTGAAGATGAGCGCCGCCTGGCACGCCAGTCTTTCTGGCTCTACAAGTGCGACGAGTTCGTGGTGAGCTACGGCACCAGCGCCCCGCCTGCGCACGAGCAGCGCCAGCGCGAGGCCTTCCTGCAAGCCTTCCCCGACCTGCAAGGCAAGCGCCTGCTGCTGTTCCTGGGGCGCGTGCACGAGAAGAAGGGCCCCGACCTTTTGTTCAAAGCCTTCGCCAGCCTGCGTGCGCACCAGCCGGAATTGTTGCGCGACGTGCGCATCGTGATGGCCGGCCCGGCCGAGCACGCCTACGGCCAGGAGATGCTCAAGCTCAACCGCGAGCTCGGGCTGGCAGATATCACCACCTGGACGGGGATGATTTCAGGCGATGTGAAGTGGGGCGCCTTCCGCGCCAGCGACGCCTTCATCCTGCCCTCGCACCAGGAGAATTTCGGGATCGCGGTGGCGGAGGCCCTGGCTTGTGGCGTGCCCGTGCTCATCAGCAACCAGGTCAACATCTGGCGCGAAATCCAGCAGGCTCAGGGCGGGCTGGTCGAGCAGGACACGGTGGAGGGCACCCTTCGCTTGCTGACGCGCTGGTTGGAGATGCCGCCGGAGCCATGGGCGGCGATGCGCGTGAATGCGCGTCAGTGCTTCCAGCAGCGCTTCCTCATCGACCGCACAGCCGAATCCTTCATCGAGGCGATGGAGGTGTTCGGCATGCGCCGCCGCCCGGAGCGCGCAGGCGCCGCGCCCCGGCAGGTGTCCCCGCTGCAGGGCTCACTCTGACACCAGCCGCGCATCGTTGGGAATGCCCTCGATGGGACATTGCGCGGTGCCGATGGTGGGCCGCGTGAGGGCCTCGACCTTCTTTTGCGTGCCCAGCGGGTCGGTGACCCACTCGCGGTAGAAGCTGAAGGGGCATTCGGCCACGCCCTTGTCGCCCTCGCCAGAGTTGAGCACGCCCGTGTAGCCGCGGTGCAGCAGCTTGAAAAGGTGGTTTTGCGACTGCCCGGTGTTGCGCGCATCCCGGATCAGCCGCTTGCTGAGCTGCGCGTACTGGATGCCGTGCTCTTCCTCGCCGCACTCGCCCAGCGTGCGGCCATCGAAGCCGATGATGGCGCTGTGCCCGAAGTAGCTGTAGACGCCGTCAAAGCCGGCGGCATTGGCCACCGCCACGTAGCAGTTGTTGGCCCAGGCCATCGATTTGGAGATCATGACCTGTTGCTCCTTGGCGGGGTACATGTAGCCCTGGCAGCGAACGATGAGTTCGGCACCCTTCATCGCGCAGTCGCGCCAGATCTCGGGGTAGTTGCCGTCGTCGCAGATGATCAGGCTGATCTTCAGGCCCTTGGGGCCATCCGATACGTAGGTTTCCTTGCCCGGGTACCAGCCCTCGATGGGCGTCCACGGCATGATCTTGCGGTACTTCTGGACGATCTCGCCCTGGTCGTTCATCAGGATGAGCGTGTTGTACGGCACCTTGGCCGGATGGGCCTCGTGGCGCTCGCCGGTCAGCGAGAACACGCCCCAGACCTTGGCCTTGCGGCACGCCTCGGCGAACACCTCCGTGACATCGCCGGGGATGGTCACGGCCGTGTCCATCATCTCCTGCTTGTCGTACATGATGCCGTGGGTGCTGTACTCCGGGAAGATGACAAGGTCCAGGCCGGGCAGGCCCAGTTTCATGCCCTGGATCATCTCGCCGATCTGGCGTGCGTTGGCCAGCACCTCGGCCTGCGTGTGCAGCCGGGGCATCTTGTAGTTCACGACCGCGACACCGACGGTGTCGTCACTGCTGGAAATATCGCCGTGCAGCATGGGGATCTCCTGTGAGGGGTGGAACGGGTGGGGAACGCCACCTGCCATTGTTCGAAGCGCCGTGCACGTGCTCAATACGTTGTTTGACGCAGATGGAAGGCTTTGTGCCCTTGCCATCACGCCGTCGCCGGGCATGGCGCACAATCCGGGGCCGCCATGCCCTCTCGTGGTGCAGACCGCCCCTGACCCCGCCATCTTGTTTCCGTGGAGAACGCCTTGAGCACCTTGACCGACCGACTCCAGCGCCTGGGCCCGGCCGGCCTGCAGGGCATGCGCCGCGGCATCGAGAAGGAAGGCTTGCGCGTGGGGCCGGACGGTGTGCTGTCGCGCACCGCGCACCCCGAGGCGTTGGGCTCGGCGCTGACCCACCCGCACATCACCACGGACTTCAGCGAGTCCCAGCTGGAACTGGTGACCGGCGTGCACGCCCGCATCGATGATTGCCTGGGCGAGTTGCGCGACGTCCACCGTTTCGTGCTGCAGCACCTCGACCAACAGCCCGGCCGCGAGCGCATCTGGGCCTGCTCCATGCCCGGTGAGCTGCCGGCAGATGCCGACATCCCGGTGGGCTGGTATGGGCCGTCCAACGTCGGGATGGCTAAGCGCGTCTACCGCAACGGCCTCGTGCACCGATACGGCGCGCGCATGCAGACAATTTCGGGCATCCACTACAACTGGTCGCTGGCCGGCGCGAGCACCGAGGAGTACTTCGCACTGATTCGAAACTTCCGCCGCCACGGTTTCATCTTGTTGATGCTGTTCGGCGCCTCACCCGCGGTCACGCGAGGCTTCGCGCAGGGCCTGGACCATGGCCTGCAGCCGCTGGGTGAGCACACCCTGCACCTGCCGCACGCCACGTCGTTGCGCATGGGGCGCCTGGGTTACCAGAGTGACGCCCAGGCCCAGCTTTGCGTGAGCTACAACGACTTGGAAGGTTACGCACGCTCTTTGCACGAGGCCCTGGTGCAGCCCTACGGCCCCTACGAGGCCATCGGCATCCACGATGGGCAGGGTGGCTACCGTCAGCTCGGCACGACCCTGTTGCAGATCGAGAATGAGTTCTACAGCCCGATCCGCCCCAAGCGCGTGACCCGGCGTGGCGAGCGTCCCCTGCATGCGCTGCGAGAGCGCGGCGTGGAGTACGTCGAGGTGCGCTGCATGGACCTGCAGCCCGAGCTCGGTGTGGGCATTGACGCGCACACCCTGCGCGTGCTCGACACCTTCTTGTTGTGGTGCTTGCTCAGCGGTAGCCCGCCCGACAACCCCGAGGAGGTGCGCGAAATGGCCGACAACCAGCGTCTGGTGGCCGCCCGTGGCCGCGAGCCCGGGCTGACGCTGCAGCGTGGTGGTCGTGCTGTGGCGCTGGCCGATTGGGCTGACGAAGTCATGGCCCTGGCCCACCCTGTGGCGGAGGCGCTGGACCGCGCACACGGTGGCCATGCCTTCGCGCAGAGCTGGAGCGCGGCCCGGGAAGCCCTGCGCCACCCTGAGCGGCTGCCCTCGGCCCGGGCACTGCAAGCCATGCGCGAGCAGCACCAGGGCGAGCACGCGGCCTTCGGTCTGAGCGCTTCTGAGCGGGTGCAGGCCGAGTTGCTGTCCGAGCCCCTGCCTGCCGATGTGCAGGCGGAGATGGCCCGCCAGGCGCAAGCGTCCTTGGCGGCCCAGCGCGACATCGAGCAGGCCGATGCCAGCCCCGACGCCCAGCCCTTCGAGCTGTACCGGCAGCACTACCTCGACCCCTCCAGCTTGCAGCCTTGAGCACACGGGCCCTGGCACTTGCTAACATGGGGTCGCCCGACACCGCTGGAGACTGCCATGACCGCACGCGCCACCTTCACCCGCATGGAAGAGAGCACCCGCGAAGATTGGGGCGTCATCCTCCCTGAAGCCATGCAGATGGCGCGTACCTTGCCCGACCGCGTGCTGGCCCACCTGCGATTGCTGGATGGCGACTTCGGCGGCTTCCCGATCGACCGCCTCAGCCACTGCCGCCAGTCGGCCACGCTGGCCCTGCGCGATGGCCGTGACGAGGAGTACGTGGTCTGCGCCTTGCTGCACGACATCGGCGACACCCTGGGCAGCTACAACCACCCGGACATCGCTGCGGCCATCCTCAAGCCCTTCGTGAGCGAGGCCAACCTCTGGATGGTGCAACACCACGGCATCTTCCAGGGCCACAACTTCTTTCACCACATCGGCCTGGACCGCGACATGCGCGAGCAGTTCCGCGGCCACCCGCACTTCGAGCGCACGCTCGAATTCGTCGAGCGCTGCGACAACCCGGCGTTCGATCCTGCTGGCGACATGTTGCCCCTGAGCGAGTTCGAGCCCATGCTGCGCCGTGTGATGGCGGCACCGAAGCAGTCGGTGTACAAAGCGGCGATGGCGAGCGACGCTTCCGCGTGATCCTTGATAGCAGCCCGCACCACATGGCCCCACCCCTTCCTGGAGCGCGACATGGCGACCCTACCGACGATCCTGCCCACCTACGCCGCCTTGCTGGCCCTGCTGTTCGTGTACCTGAGCGTGCGCACGATCGGCTTGCGCCGCCGCCTGCAGATCGCCATCGGCGACAAGGACCACCCGGAGATGCAGCGGGCCATGCGCGTGCATGCCAACTTCGCCGAGTACGCCCCATTGGGGCTGGTGATGTTGGCGCTGGTCGAGTCGCGTGGTCCGGCGCCGTGGCTGATGCACGCGCTGTGCCTGTGCCTGCTGGTGGGGCGCAGCTTGCACGCCTACGGTGTCAGCCAGACGGCCGAGCGCTTCCAGTTCCGCATCGCGGGCATGGTGCTGACTTTCACCTGCCTCGTCGGCTCGTCGCTCTACCTGCTGGGAACGAGCTTCGCTCAGTAGCCCGCCATCTTCGCGGTGACCCAGTGGTTGAGCCATCCGGGTGACAGCTTGGAGAGCAGCGCGAAGAACTTCGTTTGCAGGCCCACGTGGGTGTGGACTGGCAGCCTGTGAGAGGCGCGCTGCGCCAGGGACCAGGCGGCCTGGGCCACATCGTCGGCGCTCAGGCGCACGCCGAGCGTTTTCACCGTTTTCATGCGGTGAACGTCGTCGCGCACCATGGCGGTGTCGACGAACAGCGGCAGCAGGTCGACCACACGGATGCCTTGGCGACGCCACTCGATGTCCAGTGCCTCGGTGAGGCCGCGCACCCCGGCTTTCGTGGCCGAGTAGCTGGCCAGCTCAGGCTGCCCATGCAAGGCCGAAGCCGAGCACATGTTGATGACGCGGCTGCCCGGTGTGGCCCGCAGCAGCGCATGCGCCGCATGACAGCCGTTGATGACGCCCTTGAGGTTCACATCCACGACGAGGTGATGACGCGCCAGGGGAGCCTGCGTGAAAGGTGCTGTGGCAGACACCCCCGCGTTGTTGAATAACACGTCGAGGCGGCCGCCAGACGCCTTCGCGAATGCGGCGAGGGCGGTGTCCCAGTCGTCCGGCCGCGCGACGTCCAGACGGCCCGCGGCGCCATGGTTGGCACACAGGCGTTGTTGGTGGGTCAGCACACCCGCTTCGTTGAGATCGTACAGGCCGACAAACCAGCCTGCTTTGGCAAAGCGCTCGGCCACCGCGAGGCCGATGCCCGCGGCCGCGCCGGTGATGAAGATGGCGGGGCGCGGCGCAGGGCTCATCGTGCGGCCACCTTATCGAGGAACGCGGCGTACAGCCTGGCTGTGTCGGCCGGTGCTTCGACCATGGGCATGTGGCCAATGCCGTCGAGCAGCACCACCTGGGCCTTGGGCAAGGTGGTTTGCCACACCGAGGCGGAACTGACGTCGATCAGGCGGTCCTGCTTTCCCCAGACGACCAGGGCCGGGGCGCGGATCTGGCCCAGGCGGGAGGGCAGGTCCGTGGGCTGCAGCAGGTCCTGGAAGATCTTGGCCAACTCGGGCTTGCGCGCGATGTACTGGTCGGCAATGGCGTCCAGCACGTAGCCCGGCATGAAGGGCGGCTTGGCCATCGTCATCGGGTAGAAGCGGTGGAAGCCCTCGCGCGTATCGAACAGGAAGGGGTTCTCGCCGCGGGCACGCATCTGCTCCATCTCGCTGGGGTGCGGTTGGGGCAGGCCGGCCGGGTCCACCATTGTGGCTGAGAGCGTGCGCTCCGGGTGGAGCAGGGCGAAGCTGGCCGCGATGGCGCCGCCCATGGAGTTGCCGATCACATGGACGCGTTGCACGCCGAGCTGATCGAGCAGTTTGACCAGGCGCTCCGTTTGCGCCGGGACGCTGTAATGCCACTCGGGCTGGTAGCCCGTCTCACCATGGCCGGCCATGTCGGGGATGATGACGTCGTGGCCATCGGTGAAGTGCCGTGCGAAGCGCGCCCAGACGTCCTTGTCGGCGCTGAAACCATGCAGCATGAGGATGGCATCGCCCTGTGCCTGGCCAGGCGCGCGTGCCTTGCTGCGGTACAGCACCATGGGCACGCCATCGACGTTGACGCGCTCTTTGTGCAGGCCATACAGGCGCGACTCGGTGGCCGAGCCCAGATCGTAGGTCAGTTGCCCGACGGCGGGGTAGGTCGCAGCCGACCAGCCGATGGCAGCGGCCAGCGCGGCCAGCAGGGGCAGTTTCAATGTGCGAGCGAAAGCCATGGTGGCTCAACCTTTCATCAGTTTGCGCGACAGCCACACCGAGCCCGGTTGGTACCAGGAGCCCAGCAAGCGCACGAAGAAGTCCATCAGCTTGGCGTCCGGGCCCACCAGCACGCGGCGTTTGTTCCGCTCCACTGCACGCAGGATTTGCTGCGCGGCGCTTTCTGCCGTGGTGACGTTGAGCATCTTGTCGAAGCGCGAGCGAGCGGCCTCGGCCTGCCCGCCCGTGGCCTGGTCCATGCTGGCGTCCATCTTGGCCGCGCGGGCGATGTTGGTGCGGATGCCGCCCGGGTGCACGCAGGTCGCGCTCACGCCGCAGCGCGCCATGTCGAGTTCCTGGCGCAGCGCCTCGGTGAAGCCGCGCACCGCGAACTTGCTGCTGTTGTAAGTGCCTTGCGTGGGCGAGGCCAGCAGGCCGAACAGGCTGGAGGTGTTGACCACATGGCCCTCACCGGCCTTTTTCAGGTGCGGCAGGAAGGCCTGCGTGCCCCAGACCACACCCCAGAAGTTGATGCCCATGATCCACTCGAAATCCTCGGGCTTGACGGTTTCCACGAAGGCACCCAAGGCCACGCCGGCATTGTTGAAGATCAGGTTGACCTTGCTGTGGTCGCGGGCGGTTTGGTCGGCCCAGGCGAACATGGCTTCGCGGTCGGCCACATTCAGTTTGGCGGTGGTGACTTTCACACCGAGCTTGCCGGCCATCACGGCGGTCTCGGCCAGGCCCTGCTCGTTGACATCGCTCAGCGACAAGTGACAGCCGCGGCGCGCCAGCTCCAGCGCCAGCGTGCGGCCCATGCCCGATGCGGCGCCCGTGATGGCCGCCACCTTGCCTTGGAAGTTTTTCATCGTGACCTCAAGCGATGGTGTGGTCGGCCGGCTTGAACGCCTTGGCCATCTGCCGGAAGGTGAAGCTGAAGCCGGGGAACATGGCGATCACGTGGCCGCTCTTGCTTTTGTACCAGCTGTTGCAGCCACCCGATTGCCACACCGTCTGCTTCATTTCGCGGTGGATCATGGACGTGTAGGCGGCCTCGGCCTGCGGCTTGACCTCGATCGTCGTTGCGCCCTTGCTTTGGACTGCCTGGATGGCGCGCCGGATGTACTCCATCTGCGCTTCGATCACGAAGATGGCCGAGGTGTGGCCGATGCCGGTGTTCGGGCCCGTCACCACGAAGAAGTTGGGGAAGCCTGGCAGCGTGGTGCCCAGGTAGGCGCGGGGGAACTCGGCCCACACGTCCTGCACCGACTTGCCGTCCTTGCCGATGACCGGGTAGGAGATGACACCATCGGTGGCGTCGTAGCCCGTGGAGTACACGATCAGGTCCAGGTCGATCTGCTGGCCCTTCGCGGTCAGGATGCCGCGCGCATTGATCTCCGCGATGCCATCGTCCTTGGCGTGCAATTGCACATTGGGGCGGCACAGGGCTGGGTAGAGCGTGCTCGAGAGGATGATGCGCTTGCAGCCGATGGTGTAATCCGGCGTCACGGCTTTGCGCAGGGCCGGGTCGCTGATCTGCTTTTGGATGTGCTTGAGCGCGGCCTGCTGCGCCACCACGTTGAGCATCTTCTTGGAGTACTTGAAGCCGATCACGCGGCTCTCCAGACCCCAATAGATGGCCGTGCGCAAGGCCTTGTGAATCAGCTTGTTGCCCAAGAGTGCGCGCTCGAACTTGGAGAACACCCGGTCAGGTCGGGGCAGCACCCAGTGCGGCGTGCGCTGGAACACGTGCAGTTGCGCGACCTCGGGCGCGATCGCCGGGATGACCTGCGCCGCGCTGGCGCCGCTGCCGATGATGGCGACCCGCTTGCCCTGCAAGCGGTAGTCGTGCTGCCAGTTGTTGGTGTGGAAGCTCTTGCCCTCAAAGGTGTCGCGGCCCTTGAAGTTCGGGATGACGGGCGTGCTCAGCGGGCCCGAGGCATTGATGATGAATTTGGCGCTCAGCACCTCGCCGTCTTCGAGCTTCACCTGCCACCGCTGCGAAGTGTCATCCCATCGCACCTGGGTGACGTTGGCGTTCAGCCGTGTCTTCTCGCGCAAGCCGTGCTTGACCAGCACGTGGTTGGTGTACTCGACCAACTCGTGCTGCTCCGCGAACATCTGCGACCACTGGTACGGCTCGAACGAGAGCGAGTACAGCGGCGATTGCACGTCCACCGCGGCGCCGGGGTAGCTGTTCTGGCTCCAGGTGCCGCCCATCCAGGCGCGGCGCTCCAGGATGAGGAAGTCTTCAATGCCGATGCGGCGCAGGTTGATGGCGGCGGCCTGACCGCCGAAACCACTGCCGATGACGATGGCGGTGTGCTGCTGCATGGGACTCCTCAAAGCGCGACTGCGGTGTTCAAGTGAAGATGAATGTCATCAGTTTACAAGTGACGATGAATGTCGTCAAATATGGGGATGACCCGATCTCCCCCCGACTTTGGTGTCGGCCGCACCTACGCTGGCGAGAGCCTGACCGAGCGCATCGCCCGCCGGCGTCAGCAGTTCCTGGACGCCGGCCTCCAGGTCTTCGGCACGACCGGCTACCGCACGGCCACGGTGCGCCAGCTGTGCAGGCAGGCCGAACTCACCGACCGGTATTTCTACGAGTCCTTCGCGTCCACGGAGGATTTGCTGGTGGCCGTCTACGAGCGCGAGTTCGACCAATTGCAGCAGGCGGTGCTGGCCGCGTTGTCCAGCGAGGCCGCGCAGCACGACCCGACAGCACCGATCGAACTCGCGCTGAACGCCCTGTTCGAGATGGCGTCGGAGCCCCGCGTTGCCCGGGTCTGTTGGCTGGAGGTGCTGGGCGTGAGCGAGCGGGTCGATGGGGTGTACACCCGCACCATCGAGCGGTTTGCGGCCCTGGTCGTCGCGTTCGCGCGGCTTCGCTTCGACGCCGCCGAGCTGAACGAGCCAGAGTCTCGCATGCTGGGCATCGCCTTGATCGGGGCGGTGAGTCAACCCGTCACGCATTGGTTGCTGGGCGGCTACCGCGAGGACCGCACGACGATGGTGGCCGCCACATCCCGCGTGTTCCGGGGCGTGATCGAGGGCCTGCGCGCGCCCGCCGCCTTGGGCGGGATCACGGGTGCCCCTTAGGGATGGTGGACTCAGAGGCATTCGTGCACATTGGTGCGACGCGGGGCTGCCCGTGATCAATCACCACGCATGGAGGCACGATGAGCAAGTACAAACTGGGCCAGGCATCGAAGAAAGAGTTGCAGGGCGTTCATCCCGATTTGGTGGCCGTGGTGCAGCGCGCCATCGAGCTGACGGTCCAGGATTTCGCTGTGCACGACGGCATCCGCACCCTGGCCGAGCAGAAAAAACTGGTCGCTTCGGGCGCCTCGCAGACGCTGGACTCGCGCCACATCACCGGCCATGCGGTGGATCTTGTTCCCTACATCAACGGCAAGCTGCGCTGGGAGTGGGACCCGATCTACATGATTGCGGATGCTGTGCGCGTGGCTGCGCAGGAGCTGGGCACGCCCATCCGCTGGGGCGGCGCCTGGGACATCGACTTCACCGCCAGCAGCGAATCACCTGAGGATTTGGTCGCTCAGTACGTTGCGCGTCGCAAGGCCGCTGGCCTGCGCGCGTTCATCGACGGCCCGCACTTCGAGTTGCCCAAGGCGCAGTACCCTTGAGGCGCGCCCGGGCCGCGTTCAGTGGCTGATCATCCAGGGCCTCTTGCTGGGGAAGGCCTTGCTGCCATCGGGCGCGCGCACGGTGGTGGCTTTCTTCGAGGTCGCGCAGCAGCCACAGCCCGCCGGGTGCCGCAGGCGGCTGTAGCTGCCCGCGCCGTCGAGGCTTTTCGACGAGCGGGGCTCGTGGCGGGCACGCTCGTTGGTGTCCATGGCGAAGCGCGTCTCGCTGCTCAGGCAGGCCAGGCGCGGGGCGCTGACGAACACGCGTGGTGAGGCGGTGCCGCAGTCCGGGCAGGTGGCCGGGTCGTTGCGGGCGGCCAGGCTGCGGAAGGCGTCAAAGCCACCGCAGTCCGGGCAGGCGTAGTCGTAGGTGGGCATGCGGTGGCTCCAGCTTTCCAGTGGGCTTACTTGACGACGTCTGGCGAGATCGGCATCTGCACACTGCCGTCCAGGTAGGTGATCGGGCCGGAAGCGGTGGGGTTGATGTCGAAGTCGAAGATCTCGGTGGGCAGCCACAGCGTGGCGCAGGCGTTGGGCACGTCGACCACGCCGCTGATGTGGCCCTGCACCGGCGCCGTACCCAGGATGGAATAGGCCTGTGCGCCGCTGTAGCCGAATTTCTTGAGGTACTCGATGGCGTTCAGGCAGGCCTGGCGGTAGGCCACGTTCACATCCAGGTACAGCTGCTTGCCCTGCTCGTCCACCGAGATGCCCTCGAAGATCAGGTAGTCGTTGTAAACCGGCTTGATCGGGCTGGGTTTGAAGATCGGGTTCTTGATGCCGTACTTGGCCATGCCGCCCTTGATGAGCTGCACCTTCATGTGAACCCAGCCGGCCATCTCGATGGCGCCGCAGAAGGTGATCTCGCCGTCGCCTTGCGAGAAGTGCAGGTCGCCCACGGAGAGGCCGGCGCCGTCCACGTACACGGGGAAGTAGACCTTGGAGCCGCGCGACAAGTCTTTGATGTCGCAGTTGCCGCCGTGTTCGCGCGGAGGCACGGTGCGGGCGGCGGTGGCCGCGGCTTTCTCCTTGGCCTCGCCCGTCAGCTTGCCCATGTGCGCGGTGCCGGCGAATGGCGGGTTGGCCAGACCGGTCACGCCCGGGTTGCTGTCAATCAGCTCCTGCTCGCGCTTGTTCCAGTCGGCCAGCATCTTGTGGTCTGGCAGGCAGCCGATCAGGCCCGGGTGGATCAGGCCGGCGTAGCTCACACCGGGCACGTGGCGGCTCTTGGTGAACATGCCGTGGATGTCCCAAATCGACTTCTGCGCCAGTGGGAAATGCTCGGTCAGGAAGCCGCCGCCGTTCTGCTTGCTGAAGAAACCGTTGAAGCCCCACAGGCTGTCCTGCTTGGCGCCAATGTCCAGCAGGTCCACCACCAGCAGGTCGCCCGGCTCGGCGCCTTTCACGCCCACCGGACCTGAGAGGTAGTGCACGGTGGTGAGGTCGATGTCGCGCACGTCATCGGCCGAATCGTTGTTTTTGATGAAGCCGCCGGTCCAGTCGAAGGTCTCCAGGATGAACTCGTCGCCGGGGTTGACCCAGCAGGCCATCGGGATGTCCGGGTGCCAACGGTTGTGGATGTTCTCGTTCAGCGTTGGCGACTGAGTAAGGTCGACCTTGATGAGGGTGTCTGCCATGGCGTGCTCCTTCGGTGTCAATGCAAGTGGGGGTCAAACAGAGAGGTAAGCCTTGATGCGATCGGCATCGGTGTCGGCGCGTGTGGTTTCGTGCACCAAGCGGCCGCCCTCGATCACGAAGAGCCGGTCGGCCACGTCCATCGCGAAGCTCAGCACCTGTTCGCTGACGACGATGGTGATCTCGCGCAACTTGCGGATTTCGTTGAGCGCCTTGGCGATGTCTTTGATGATGGACGGCTGGATGCCTTCGGTGGGCTCATCGAGCAGCAGCACCTTGGGGTCGGTGACCAGGGCCCGCGCGATGGCGAGCTGCTGCTGTTGACCGCCCGACAAGTTGCCGCCCTTGCGGTGCTTCATGTCGAAAAGCACGGGGAAGAGGCTGTAGATCTCTTCCGGGATCTTCTTGGTCTTGCTGTTCTCCAGGCCGGTCTGGATGTTCTCCTCCACCGTCAGGGTGGGGAAAATCATGCGGCCCTGGGGCACGTAAGCGATGCCCTTGGCCACGCGGCGGTGGCTCTCGTCTTTCACCACGCTGCTGCCGGCCACGTTGATCTCACCGGACTTGGTCGGCAGCACGCCCATCAGGCTCTTGAACAACGTGGTCTTGCCCATGCCGTTGCGGCCCATGATGGCCACCGTTTCGTTCTTGCGGGCCTCGAACGAGATGCCGTGCAGCGCCTCGCTCTGACCATAGCTCACATACAGGTCTTTGACTTCCAACATGGTGTGTTCCTTCGCGATGCGGGGGTCAGTGGCCGAGGTAGACATCAATCACTTTTGGATCGCTTTGCACCTGGTCCATCGTCCCTTCGGCGAGGATCTTTCCCTGGTGCATCACGGTCACCTTGGAGGCGATCTGCTTGACGAAGTCCATGTCGTGCTCGATCACGATCATCGAGCGGCCCTTGCAGATGCGCTTGAGCAGCTCGGCGGTGAGCTCGCGCTCCTTGGCGCTCATGCCGGCGATGGGCTCGTCCAGCATCAGCAGCTCGGGCTCTTGCATGAGCAACATGCCGATCTCCAGCCACTGTTTCTGGCCGTGGCTGAGGAGGCCGGCTTCCATTTCCAGCTTGTCGGCGAGGCCGATTTCCTCGGCCACGACCTGCACGCGGGCCTTGACCTCGTCGCTGCACTTGAAAGCCAGCGCGCCGAACACCGAGCGGCCTTCGGGGTAGGAGACCTCGAGGTTCTGGAACACGCTGAGGTTTTCGTAGATGGACGGTGTCTGGAACTTGCGGCCCACGCCCGAGCGCACGATGGCGTGCTCCGATTTCTTCGTCAGCTCCTGCTCCTTGAACTGGATGCTGCCGTGGCTCGCCTTGGTCTTGCCGCAGATGAGGTCGAGCAGGGTGGTCTTGCCGGCGCCGTTGGGGCCGATGATCACGCGCAGCTCGTTCTTGTCGACGTAGAGGTTGAGGCTGTCGATCGCCTTGAAGCCATCGAAAGACACGGTGAGGTCTTCGATGTAGAGCACGAACTCTTTGCTGGGGGAGGCGGTGGCGGCGTTCATGTGGAACTCCTGAAGGTGTCGGGTGGTGGATGCGCTGGCATGGGGTCAGGCTTGCTGGCCGCTCATGCCCGGGGGCAGGTCCTTGACCTTGTCGGCCGAGGGCGGCAGCACGGCGGGATAGATCGCATGCGCCGCCTTGATGCGCTCGGCCTGCGCCTTGCGGGCTGCCTGGCGCTGCGCCCACCAGGGCTTGACCTTTTGCTCCCACAGGCCGGCCAAACCGTCTGGGAAGGCCATGGTCACGCCGATGAACAGGGCAGCCATCAGGAAGAGCCACAGGTCGGGGGCGCTTTCAGAGAAGTAGGTCTTGCCGAAGTTCACCAGCAAGGCGCCGTAGATGGCACCCACCAGGCTCATGCGGCCACCGACCGCAGCGAAGATCACCATCTCGATGGAGGGCACGATGCCGACGAAGGACGGCGACATGAAGCCCACTTGCAGCGTGAACATGGCGCCGCCGACCGCAGAGATGCCAGCCGCCAGGCAAAAGGCGAAGACCTTGAACATGGCCACGTCGTAGCCCGAGAAGCGCACGCGGTCTTCCTTGTCTCGCATGGCCAGCAGCAGGGTGCCCAGCTTGGACTTTTGCACCCAGCGGCACAGCAGCACCGCGCCCAGCAGCAAGCCTGCGCACACGTAGTACAGGACGAGGCGGTGTGCGTCGGTGCGGATGTCCCAGCCCAGCAGTGTCTTGAGGTCGGTGATGCCGTTGACGCCGCCGGTGTAGCCCTGCTGCCCGATGATCAGCACCGTCAGGACCAGCGCCACAGCTTGCGTGATGATGGCGAAGTACACGCCACCGACTCGCCGCTTGAACATCGCGAAGCTCACGATGAAGGCCAGCAGCATGGGCACCAGGATCACCGCTGCCAGGGCAACAGGGAAGCTCTTGAACGGCACCCACCAGAAGGGCAGCTCGGTCAGCTGGTTCCAGTCCATGAAGTCGGGGATGCCCGGCGTGGACTGGATTTTGGTGCTGACCGGGTCGGACGCTTCCAGCTTGAGGAACATGGCCATCATGTAGCCACCCAGCCCGAAGAACACGCCCTGGCCAAGGCTGAGGATGCCGGCATGGCCCCACAGCATCACCAGGCCGAGCGCCACGAAGGCATAGGTCAGGTACTTGCCCACCAGGTTGAGGCGGAAGGTGTCCAGCGCGAGCGGGAACACCACCAGCAGCACCAGGGCCAGCAGCAGGAAGCTGCCGAGCTGTTGCTGTTTGAGCCAGTCTTGGATTCTTGTCATGCGATTGCTCCTAAGGTTCCGGGTAAGGCTTCAGCGACGCACCTTGGATGCGAACAGGCCTTGCGGGCGCAGCATCAAGATCGTGATCACGGCCATCAGCGTCAGCACCTTGGCGTTCGAGCCGCTCATGAAGAACTCGGAGACGGACTGCGTCTGTGCGATGCCAAAGGCCGAGGCCACGGTGCCGAGCAGGCTGCCGGCACCACCGAAGGTCACGACCAGGAAGCTGTCCACGATGTAGAGCGAGCCGCTGGTCGGGCCGGTGGAGCCGATGGTGGTGAAGGCGGCACCCGCGACGCCCGCGATGCCGCAGCCGATGGCAAAGGTCAGTCGGTCGGTCTTGCGTGTGTTGATGCCGATGGCGTTGGCCATCACGCGGTTGCTCACGGTGGCCCGCACCCGCAGACCCCAACGTGCCTTGTACAGAGCCAGCAGGAGGAAGGCGGTGACCACAGCGGTCAGGCCCATCACGAACAGACCGTTGATGGGGATGTCCAGGCCCTCTGCCGGTGCCCACGAGCCCATGAGCCAGTCAGGCAGCGTGGGGCTGACTTCTTTGGGGCCAAAGGTGGAGCGGAACACCTGCTGCAGGCCCAGGCTCAGGCCCCAGGTGGCCAGCAGGGTGTCCAGCGGTCGTTTGTAGAGGTGTCGGATGAGGGCCCACTCGGTCAGCCAGCCCGCTGCGAAGGCGATCAGGAAGGCCGCGACGATGGCCACGGGGAAGTACATCTGCACCAGGCCGGGCGCGTACTTCTCGGTCAGCGTCGAGCCCAGGTAGATGGTGTAGGCGCCGATGGTCATGAACTCGCCATGGGCCATGTTGATCACGCCCATCTGGCCAAAGATCACCGCCAGGCCCAGGCCCATGAGCAGCAGAACGGAGAACAGGCTCAAGCCGGCGAAGCCTTGCATGAGCCCGATGTTGAGCATGTCTGTGAGTGTCATCGTCCACCTCGTTGGTGCAGCTTCTCGAAAAAGCCTGCGCGGCCCGGCCGTGGGAAGGTCGGGCCGCTGCAGGAAAGCGGCTGGTTCCCGCCAGCCGCACGCTCAAACTTGCGCGGTCACTGATAGCCCTTGGGGAAGGGGTTGGGTTCAATCAGCTGGGGCGACTCGGACACCACCTTGAACGTGCCATCCGGCTGTCCCTGGGCGATGCGCGACTTGCTCCACAGGTGGTGGTTCTCGTGCAGCTTCACGTAGCCCTCGGGCGCAGTCTTCAGTTCGATGCCGGGCGAGGCGGCCACGACCTTGTCGACGTCGAAGCTGCCAGCCTTCTCGACAGCGGCTTTCCACAGCCAGGGGCCGAGGTAGCCGGCCTGCGTCACGTCGCCGATCACGGCCTTCGGGCCATAGGCCTTCTTGAAGGCTTCCACGAACTTCTTGTTGTTCGGGTTGTCCAGCGTCTGGAAGTACTTCATCGAGCTGTAGAAGCCGGCGAAGTTCTCGCCGCCCACGCCCAGCATTTCGTCCTCGGTCACCGACAGGGTCAGCAGGAACTGCTTGGCGCCCGTGATGCCGGCGGCCTTGAGCTGCTTGTAGAAGGCCACGTTCGAGCCACCCACGACGGCCGCGAAGATGCAGTCCGGCTTGGCCACCTTGATCTTGTTGATCAGGGAGTTGAAGTTGGTGTGGCCCAGGGGGTAGTACTCCTCGCCCACCACGCTGCCCAGCTTGCCCACCGACTCGATGTGCTTGCGCGCGATCTTCATCGAGGTGCGCGGCCAGATGTAGTCGGAGCCGACGAGGAAGAAGGTCTTGGCCTTCTTCTCCTTGGCACCCCAGTCCAGGCTGTAGATGATCTGCTGCGTGGCTTCCTGGCCGGTGTAGATCACGTTCTTGGACTGCTCCAGGCCTTCATAGAAGGTCGGGTAGTACAGCAGGCCGTTTTCCTTCTCGAAGATGGGCAGCACAGCCTTGCGCGAAGCAGAGGTCCAGCAGCCGAAGACGCAGGCGACCTTGTCGTTGACCAGCAGCTTCTTGGACTTCTCGGCAAACGTCGGCCAGTCGGAGGCGCCGTCTTCCTTGATCACCTTGATCTTGCGGCCCAGCACACCGCCCATGGCGTTGATCTGGTCGATGGCGAGCTGCTCGGCCTGGATGGAGCCGGTCTCTGAGATCGCCATGGTGCCGGTGGCCGAGTGCAACTGGCCGACGATGACTTCGGTGTCGGTCACGGCCAGCTTGGTCGTGTTGACGGCCGAGGTGGCCGGTGCGGCGGCGCGGCTCAGGCCAGGCAGGCTGCCCAGGCCAGCCACACCGGCCATGCCGGCGAGGGGAAGGGCGCCCATGCCTTGCAGCAGGCGGCGGCGGTTTTTGGAGAGATCATCAGAGTGGTTCGACATGGACTTGGCTCCTTGCACAACAGTGGGGATCAACGGGGAAGCGTTGCGGTTCTCGCGCCTCGTCTTGGTGCATGCCGATGGGCGCAAGCTGACGGGGCTTGGCTGTTCGGCGGTCGGCACCTGGCGACGTGGCCTTGGCTCACACAGTACGGAGCCCCGGGTATTCCATGAATACGTCAATTGACGTAGGTGGTGCGTACGCCGCACGGCTGCGCGGGGGTTGGACCGCTTCTTGCGGTGTTTGTCCGACTTCGTGTCCTGGAGCCGCCTGTGCCCGTTGCCCGGCAGAAAATCTTCCACATCCGCCGCGAATACAACGCCTGGGTCGCCAACGAGACCCTGGAGGACTACGCGCTGCGCTACACCCCGCGCTCGTTCCGCAAATGGAGCGAGATGCGCGTGGCCAACACAGCCTTCGGCGCCTTGTCATTCCTGGCGCTGGAGGCCATTGGCGGCGCCATCGCGCTGACGCAGGGCTTCGGCAACGCACTGTGGGCCATCTTGGTGGTGGGGCTCATCACCTTCCTCACCAGCCTGCCCATCAGCATCTACGCCGCCCGCCACGGGGTGGACATGGACCTGCTCACCCGTGGCGCTGGCTTCGGCTACCTGGGCTCCACGCTGACCTCGCTGATCTACGCCAGCTTCACCTTCCTGTTCTTCGCGGTCGAGGCGGCCATCATGGCGCTCGCTTTGCAGATGTTGTTCGGCTGGTCGATGCCGTTGTGCTACGTGGTTTCGTCCGTGCTCGTCATCCCGCTGGCCACGCACGGCATCACCTTGATCTCGCGCCTGCAGATGTGGACGCAACCGCTGTGGCTGCTGCTGTGGCTGGCGCCTTTTGTGGCGGTGTGGTGGCACAAGCCCGAGGCCTATGTGGAGTTCACCTCCCTGGTCGGGCGCAACTCGGGCGAAAGCACCTTCTCCTGGTCCGCGTTCGGCATGGCGGCCACGGTGGGCTTTTCGCTCATCCTGCAGGTGGGTGAGCAGGTGGACTTCCTGCGTTTCCTGCCCGAGAAGACCCCGGCCAACCGCGTGCGCTGGTGGACGGCTGTGCTGGTGGCGGGGCCTGGCTGGGTGGTGCCCGGCATGCTGAAGATGCTGGCCGGTGCTTTCCTGGCCTTTCTGGCCTTGCAGCGCGAGGTGCCCGTCGATCGTGCCATGGAGCCCACGCAGATGTACCTCGCCGGCTTCAGCGAGGTGTTTTCATCCAACGGCTGGGCCCTCGGGGTGACGGTGTTGTTCGTGGTGCTGTCGCAGGTGAAGATCAACGTGACCAATGCCTATGCTGGCTCGCTGGCGTGGTCGAACTTTTTCGCGCGCCTCACGCACAGCCACCCGGGGCGCGTGGTGTGGCTGGTCTTCAATGTGCTGATCGCGGTGTTGCTGATGACCCTGGGCGTGTTCGGTGCCCTGGAGCACGTTCTGGGCCTCTACAGCAACGTGGCCATTGCCTGGGTGGGGGCCTTGGTGGCCGACCTGGCCATCAACAAGCCGATGGGGTGGTCGCCTCGCGGCATCGAGTTCAAGCGCGCTCACCTGTACGACCTCAACCCCGTGGGCCTGGGCGCCACGCTGTTGGCCGCGGTGGTGGCGGTGTGCACACATGCCGGTGTGTTCGGCGAGTCATGGGCACCCTGGGCGCCCTTCCTGGCACTGGGGCTGGCACTGACCGTGTCGCCCCTGCTGGCCTGGGCCACAGGCGGGCGTTATTACCTGGCCCGGCGGCCGGGCACGTTCTGGACGCCGGGGCAGATGGTGCGCTGCTCGGTGTGCGACAACAGCTTCGAATCGGAAGACATGGCCACGTGCCCTGCCTACGAGGCACCGATTTGCTCGCTGTGCTGCACGCTGGAGTCGCGCTGCCATGACCGGTGCAAGAGCCGCTCGCGCGCGGCCGAGCAGGTGTCCGACGTGCTGACCTCGGTGCTGCCGCCGCAACTCTCGCGGCGCATCAACTTCCGGGTGGGACATTACCTCACGGTGTTCCTGTCGATGGCGACCCTGCTTGCCTTCGTCCTGGGGGCCGTTTACTACCAGGAGGGGCAGGGCCCTGCCGCCGTGCTCGACGGGCCCTTCGTCAAGGCCTACGCCTTGCTCCTCCTGGCTGCGGCCGTGTGCGCCTGGTGGATCGTGCTGGCCTCTGAGAGCCGGCGCATGGCCCAGGACGACTCCAACCGCCAGAATCAGCTGCTCCAGCAGGAAATCGACGCCCACCGCCGCACCGATGCCGCCCTGCAGCGCGCCAAGGAGCTTGCCGAGGCCGCCAACCAGGCCAAGACGCGCTACGTGGCCGGCATGACGCACGAGTTGCGCACGCCGCTCAACAGCATCATGGGTTACGCGCAGATCCTGCTCAAAGATGAACCACCCGATGGCCCACGACGTCGCCCCTTGACCACCATCCAGCGCAGCGGCGAGCACCTCATCGGTCTCATCGATGGCTTGCTCGACCTGGCCCGCATCGAAGCCGGTCGTCTGCGCCTGGACGCCGCCCCGCTGCCGCTGCACGAATTCCTCGACGAGGTGGTGCGCATGGTGCAGCCGCAGGCTGAGGCCAAGGGCCTGGGATTCCTTCTGGAGACCCGCGGCCGCGTGCCAGCCTGGGTGCAAGCGGATGCGCGCCGGCTGAGGCAGATCCTGCTCAACCTGTGCAGCAACGCTGTGCGCTTCACCGAACAGGGCCAGATCACGTTGCGCGTGGACGCGCGCCGCGAGGTGCTGCGTTTCGAGGTGATCGACACCGGCATCGGTATCGCGCCGCAAGACATGGAGCGCATCTTCCTGCCGTTCGAGCGCGGCAGCGGTGGGCGCCGCAGCCGCGAGCCGGGCACCGGGTTGGGCCTGACCATCACGCACCTCCTCAGCGAGCTGATGGGCGGCGAGTTGACCGTGCAGAGCGTCATGGGCCAGGGCAGCATCTTCAGCGTGCGTTTGTACTTGCGCGAGATCAGCGCGCCTGCAAGCGCACCCGTGCGGGCCCCGGCAAGCGTGCTGCCAGACCTGCGGCCCGTCACGGGCTACGTGGGCGCGCGGCGCACCCTGTTGGTGGTCGACGACCAACCCTTGCAGCGCCAACTGCTGGCGGGCTTGCTGTTACCGCTGGGCTTTCAGGTGCGAGAAGCTGCAAGCGGCCACGAGGCGCTGGAGAGCGTTCGCGAACACCGCCCCGACGCCGTGCTGCTCGACATCAGCATGGACGACATGGACGGCTGGCAGACCGCGCGCACCCTGCGTCAGGCGGGCTTCACCGGCATGCCCATCATCCTCGTCTCGGCCAACGTGTTCGAGAACCGCCCGGAGAACCTCCTGGCTGCCCAATGCCAGGCTTTCGTGGCCAAGCCGGTGCGGGAGTCCGAGTTGTTGGCCGCCCTGGGCGTGCACCTGGGCCTGCGTTGGGTGACCGAGCCCGAAGCCCCGGTGCTGAGCGATCCCCCCGTGGCCCCGGCACAGCACAAGCCGGGTGCGGAGGGCCGTCGGCTGGCAAACACGCCGCTGCCCGCCGATGCAGTGTGGGAGCTTCACCGCCTGGCGCGCATGGGCCACGTGCAGGCCTTGCGCCAGGCCCTGGGCGAGTGGCAGGTGTCCACGCCCGAGCACGCCGAGCAGTGGCGCCAGTTGGCGCAGTTGGTCGACGATTTCGATCTGGACGCGCTGGTGGCGCGTCTGGCCCCCCAACTCACCGAGGACATGGCCGATGAACCACGCCCCTGACCGCTCGCCCATCCACCAGGGCACCGTGCTGGTGGTGGACGATGCACCCGACACGCTGCGCATGCTCTGCGATGCACTGGCCCAGGAGGGCTACACCGTGCTGGTCGCACGCGACGGCCTGCAGGCCTTGAGCCGACTGGACGCCGTGGTGCCCGATGCCATCTTGCTCGATGGCGTCATGCCCGGGCTCAGCGGCTTCGAGACCTGTCAGCGCATCAAGGCACACCCCCAAGGGGAGGCCGTGCCTGTGATCTTCATGACGGGGCTGTCTGAGACGGCCGACATCGTGGCGGGCTTCGATGCCGGCGGCGTGGACTACGTCGTCAAGCCGCTGCGCATCGAAGAGGTGCTTGCGCGCTTGAACACCCACGTGCGCAATGCCCGCGCCGCCCGCGAGGCGCGTGAGGCCGTGCAGCGTGCCAGCGACGCCTCATCGGCCTTTGCCATCGCCGCGGCAGCCGCTTCGGCCGCGTCTGCCGAGCGGCTCAGCCACGCGGCCCTCACACCCCGCGAAACCGAGGTGCTGACCTGGCTGGCGCGCGGCAAGACCAACCGCGACATCGCCGACATCCTCGGCATGAGCCACCGCACCGTCAACAAGCATCTTGAACACATCTTCGAGAAGCTGGGCGTGGAGACCCGTGCCGCCGCCGCGGCCTTGGCCAGCCAGGCCATCCAGGTGTGATGCCGTCGGGCCAGCGCGGCGGGCATTGCCCCTCGGCGCGCACCACTTTGGCGTGATCGGTACGCCATAACACGCGGTTCTTTCCGTAAACCCCCATGTGCGATGTGCTGCTGTGGCGTCAGGATGCGATAGGCTTCCAGCGCGGGTGAAACACCCAGATTTTGAGACAGCCACAGGAGCAGTACATGGCGTCAGCGCACTCGGCAGCATGGCAGGGACCCCTGCCTGCCGGGACCGTCCCTTATCGGCGTTTCAGCGAATTGATTTTCGTGTCCGTCGCTGGGCACTACGGCTTCGCTTTGCTGTACGGCCTGTGGTTGGGGCAAGGCGCCATCGCCATGGCCCTGGCCGGGCCGGCCACGCTGGTGCTGGCGCTTTTCCCGCTGGTCAAGAGCCCCCTGGCCGAGCGCTGGTTCCGGCCTGCCAGCCACATGGGCATCCTGCTCAACTTCTGTGGCGTGAACCTGGCCCTCATGTGGATGGGCCTGGACGCCGCCACCTGCGTGTGGTGGTTGGTGTGGTGGCCCGTTTTCGTGGCGCTGGTCGTGAGCGCCGGCGATGGCCTGGCCTGGTTGGCGCTGACCTTGCTCGCAGGCGGACTGCACTGGGCGAACGACGCCACCGGTTGGGTGGCGCCGCTGATGCGTGCGCAGGACAACCCCTTGATGCTGATGCAGGCAGGTTTCCTGGCGCTGGGTGTGGCGTTCGGCGCCGTGGCCCGCCGTGCGCACGACCGCTATGCGGCCCACGGCGCCAAGCAACAGCGCACCATCGGCTTGCAGAACGAAGCGCTGGCCGCGCGTGCGGCGTCGCTGGAAAGCACGCTGGCGGCCTTGCAGCAGGCCAACCTCGACCGCACCCGCCTGTTCGCCCAGATCAGCCACGAGGTGCGCAACCCGCTCAATGGGTTGCTCGGTTTCACACAGTTGCTGCGGCAGTCGCCGCTCACCGAAGCGCAACTCAATCAGGTGGATCAGGTCAGTCGCTGCGGCGCCACCATCCACAAGATCATCAGCGACATGCTGGATTTCTCACGCCTGGAGGCCAACCCCGCCACGATCGACGCCAAGCCGTTCGATCCGCAAGAGGTCGTGCGCGACGCGGTGGCGATGCTCTCCTCCGTGGCGCAGCAAAAGGGTGTGCCCATCGTCGTGGAGTGCCAAGTGCCGGGGGCGGCCGTGGGCGATGCCCTGCGCATCCAGCAGGTGCTTCTGAACTTCCTCGGCAATGCCCTCAAATTCACCGCGCATGGCCAGGTCACGGTGCGCTGCTCGACCGTGCCCAAGGGGGCTGGGCAAGACGCCTTGCACGTCGAGGTGCAGGACTCAGGCATTGGCATCCCGCCCGAGGCGCTGGGTCAGCTTTTCCAGCCCTTCAGCCCGGTCAGCGAAGCAACCATCCGCGAGTACGGTGGCACGGGCTTGGGCCTGGCCATCTGCAAACGCCTGGTGGATGTCATGCAAGGCCAGATCGGCGTCTTGAGCCAGCCGGGGCAGGGCAGTTGCTTCTGGTTCGAGGTGCCGCTGCAGAGCGCCACGAAGGAGCAGCTGTTGAGCGAGGCGGCGTGAGCCTCACTGCATGCGCGTGGCCGCCCCGACCATCTCGTGCACGTCGTGCGTCATCACCGCCAGAAAGCCCAGCAGGCCCAAATAGGCTGTGCCGTAGCTCAGGCGCGTTTCGGCGGATGCGCGGTAGTAGCTGGCATGGGCCGGGTCGTCGGCCTTGAAACGCCAGGCCTTCATGACCTGCGGCGCGGCCATCAGGGCGATCAAGATCAGCATGGGGCTGGGGTTCAGCCAGAACAGACCCAGCAGCACCGGCACGCCCAGCAGCCACAGGCGCGGTGACAGCACCGCCGTGATACGGCCACCGTCCAGCGGCGACAGCGGGATCAGGTTGAACAGGTTGAGGAAGAAGCCGCTGTAGGCCACGGCCAGCAGCCAGCGCCCGTCTGAGCCCAGGTCACGCGCCACGAAGTAGCAGGCCAGGGCGCCCAGGGTGCCCACCAGCGGTCCGCCCAGGCCCACGTAGGCCTCGGTTTCGGCGTCGTGCGGCAAGTCCTTGAGCTCGATCCAGGCGCCCAGGAAGGGGATGAAGGTGGGCGCCCCCACGTCCAGGCCGCGCTGCTTTGCGGCGATGTAGTGGCCCATTTCGTGCACGAACAGCAGCGCGATGAAGCCCGCCGCATAGCGCCACCCGAAGACGAAGCCATACACCACCAGCGACACCAGCATGCTGCCGCCGGTGAGCAGCAGCTTGCTGAATTTGAGGCCGCTGAACAGCAGGAACAACAGTTTGAGCATGGTGTCAGGCTTGTTTGTTGTCGCGTTGGAAGAAGCGCTTGAAGGCAGCCCAGCCGCCGAAGACTGCCACCGCGATCACCTTGGCGAACTTGGCCAGGAAGCCGGCGGCCAGCGCGAACAAGCCGATCTTCTTGGCCGCCAGCCCGCCCACCAGCGCAGCCAGGCCGTACTCGGCCACCTTGTCGGTGGAGGCGTTGAAATCGGTGTAGCGCTTGCCCTTGCCGAAGCTCAGTGCGGCCAGCAGGGTTTGGGCGTGGCGCTTGTCCTGGGCGATGTCTTTCAGGTCGGTGATGAGGTTGAGCGTCACATAGCCCTCGCGGCCCAGCGCGTAGGTGTTGTAGTTGATGCTGGTGGGCGCATCGGCCGCCGCCCCTTTGTGCCGCACCGACAGCGACCACACCAGGCGGTGCGTGGCCGCGTCGTAGGTGGGCTTTTCCACCCAGCCACCGATGTCCAGTTCCGGGAAGCCCTTCTGGCGGCGCTCCTCGTTGCTGGCTTCCGTGCCTTCCTTCAGGCCTTTGTAGAGCCCGTCCACGTCCCAGTGCTCGGCATCGTCTTCCGGGATGTGGCCAGAGGGTTCGTAGCGCGCCACGGCCATCCAGCCTTGTTCATCGGACTGCGGGAAGACCAGGCCCAGCATGCGCTCGTCCGGGTGGTTGCCCATGGCGCGCATCAGCTGGCTGGCGGCGGGTTCGGGCACCCAGAGGTAGCCGGCGGGCAGCTTGAGCGTGGCCTGGTCGCGCAGGGCGATGTCGGTCGGGCCGGCGATCTGGCTGGCCTTGACGGCTCGCAATGCGGCATCGGCCTCGGCTTCGCGCTGGGTGACTGCTGCGGACGGTGTTTGTGCCTGTGTTGATGTCTGTGCGCTGGCGGGCACGGAGGCGCATGGCAGGGCCAGCGCAAGCGAGAAGGCCAGGGCCAAGGCCCATGAGGTCAGGCGGCGGGGTTGCCAGAGGCGGCGAGGGTGATGCATGGTGGGGCTCCCTGAGGTGCGCGTGGGCACCGTGTGTTGTTGGATGTCAGTGCGACAGCCTAGCACCGGCCGCCCCCAGCCCACCCCGCTCAGCCGCCCCAGACCACCTGCGGCGTGCCGTCGCGGTGCTGGACCACGCCATCGGTCAGCGTCAGTTGCCCCTCCACCAGCCAGCGCACGGCCTGCGGATACAGGCGGTGCTCCTGCACCAGCACGCGTTCTGCCAAGGCCTGCGGCGTGTCACCGCTCAACACGGGCACGGCCGCCTGGGCCACGATGGGGCCGTGGTCCAGCTCAGGAGTGACGAAGTGCACCGTGGCCCCGGCCAGCTTGCAGCCGGCGTCGATGGCACGCTGGTGCGTGTGCAGGCCCGGGAAGGCGGGCAGCAGCGAGGGGTGCACATTGAGCATGCGGCCCTCGAAGTGCCGCACAAAGCCCTCGGTGAGGATGCGCATGAAGCCGGCCAGCACCACCACGTCGGGCGCGAAGGTGTCCACCACCCGGGCCAGTTCGGCGTCGAAAGCCTCGCGGCTGTCGAAAGCCTTGTGGTCCACCACCGCCGTGGCAATGCCCTGGGCGGCGGCGAACTGCAGCCCCGAAGCATCGGCCTTGTTGCTGACGACGGCCGTGACGCGGGCGGGCCAGCCTTCGCGCTGGCAAGCGTGCACGATGGCCTCCATGTTGGAGCCCCGGCCGCTGATGAGGATGACGATGGATTTCATGGTGAACCCGGGATTTTACCGGGGCGCCTAAAATCGCAGACATGAACCAGCGCGTCCTCACCGGCATCACCACCACCGGCACCCCCCACCTGGGCAACTACGTCGGCGCCATCCGCCCGGCCATCGCAGCCAGCCGCGAGCCCGGCGTGGAGAGCTTCTTCTTCCTGGCCGACTACCACGCCCTCATCAAGTGCGACGACCCGGCGCGCATCGCCCGTTCGCGCCTGGAGATCGCCGCCACTTGGCTGGCCGCCGGCCTGGACACCGAGCGCGTGACCTTCTACGCGCAAAGCGACATCCCCGAAATCACCGAGCTGAACTGGCTGCTCACCTGTGTGACGGCCAAGGGTCAGATGAACCGTGCCCACGCCTACAAGGCCTCGGTCGATGCCAACGAAGCCAAAGGCGCCGAGCCCGACGACGGCGTCACCATGGGCCTGTTCTGCTACCCCGTGCTGATGGCTGCCGACATCCTGATGTTCAACGCCCACCGCGTGCCCGTGGGCCGCGACCAGGTGCAGCACATCGAGATGGCGCGTGACGTGGCCCAGCGCTTCAACCACCTCTACGGTGCAGGCAAGGAGCTGTTCGTGCTGCCCGAAGCCGAGATCGAAGAAAGCGTGGCCACCTTGCCCGGCTTGGACGGCCGCAAGATGAGCAAGAGCTACGACAACACCGTGCCCCTGTTCGAGGGCGGTGCCAAGGGCCTGAAAGACGCCATCGCCCGCGTGGTGACGGATTCCCGCCTGCCCGGCGAGCCGAAGGACCCCGAGGCCTCGCACCTGGTCACCCTGCACGACGCCTTTGCCGACGCCGCCACCCGCGAAGCCTTCCGCCGCGACCTGATCGCCGGCCTGGGCTGGGGCGATGCCAAGCAACGCGTGGTCGAGCTGATCGAAGCCCACGTGGGCCCCATGCGCGCGCCCTACGCCGAGCTGATGGCCCACCCCGAGCGCATCGAAGCCGTGCTGCAGGCGGGAGCCGACAAGGCCCGCCGCACCGCCACGCCCTTCATCAAAGAGCTGCGACAAGCCGTGGGTTTGCGCCGGATGGTGGCCGTGGGGCAGCCGGTGGCGAAAGTGGCCGGTGAGAAGGTCGCACTGCCCGCCATCAAGCAGTACCGCGAGGCCGACGGACTGTTCTATTTCAAGCTCACCACCCACCAGGGCGCGTTGTTGCTGCAAAGCGCGGGCCTGGCCGATGGCCGGGAGGCGGGCAACTGGGTCAAGCGCCTGAAGACCGAAGGCGATGCGGCCCTGGCAGTAGCCCCGGTGGCGCGTGCCGAGGGCGTGAGCGCCGAGCAGGTGTCGCAGGCCCTGGCCGTGCTGGTGGCCGCCACCGAGGCGGCCGACCTGGAGAAGGCGGCCAAGGCTGCCAAGGCTTGATGCCGGGGCCACATCCTGCAACGCAACGCACCGTCCCGCACACAGTCCTGCACCATGGCTGGCATCCACATCACCGACATCGAATCCGCCATCAACTGGTGGCGCGACCGCACGCCGTCACCTGACGGCATCAGCCTCGCCGCCGAGGTGAAAAAGCTCGCCGAAATCTATGCCCTGATGGTGTATTTCCGCGAATCCGAGTGCGACGAGGACACCATGCCCCGCGCCGCCCGCGAAGCCTGGCTGGCCTGGTACGACACCACGCCCGACACGCCCTGCATCGCGATTTGCTCGACCAGCCAGGGCGACGACCTCTGCAAGGGGTGCGGGCGCACCTTCGACGAGGTGCAGCTGTGGCCCGAGATGTCGCCGGGCGAGAAGCGCGTCACCTGGCGGCGCATCACCCTGGAGTCCAGCGCCTGGCGCTTCAATCGCTACGCCGAGCGCGCGGCGGAGGGCCGAGCGCAGGCCGCAGCGGCTGCGGCGCCATCTCAGGCCGGTTCTTCTGCGTCTCAGGCCGACCGCGGCTGAGCCGCCTGCGCCGCCGGCTTGCCCGCCACGCGGTGCTTGAGCACTTTCCAAAGGAAGGGCACGATCGCCCGTCCGAAAGCGGCCAGGTCGGCCCGCGCGATGCAGGGCAGCTCCGTGCCTTGCTGCCACGTGGGGTTGCGGCTTTCGAAGAACCGGATGTCGGCGTCGCGCTCGCGCATCTCATCGGTGATGGCGGCCACATCGGCCTTGAGGCGGTTGGCGTCTTCGCCGAATTCGAGCACCATCGTTTGCCGGTTGAGCTTGCCAGGGAACAAGGCCTCGCAATAGTCGATCACGAGCGATTCCAGCTCGGGCTGGGGCACACCGCGCTGCGGGTGGAACTCGGGAAAGTTGCGCGCCAGCAGCAGGTAGGTCTTGTAGCCCTTGGAAATCAGCAGCCAGTACTGGCGCGAGAAGGGCGACTTCAGCGCCTCGATGAACAGCTTCCACGCGAAGGCCGTTTGCAGCGAACGTGAGCCCCAGTGCGCCCGCTCGATGATGGTGTCGCCGCTGAACAGGCCCTTGACCGTCTTGCCGCCGAGTTGGAACTTGTACACGCCCAGCGTCGAGAAGCCGACGATCTGATGCGTCTTCTTGTGGCGCACCACGAAAACGCCCTCCTTGCGGTGGAGGTCGTCAAGGAAGGTGGCCAAGGGGCTGCAGGCGTAGTGCGCCTCGAACAGCGCATGCATGCGGTGCACCTCCTCCACGGTCAGCGTGTGGATTTTTTGGTACGTGGTGTGCAGCATGGCGGCGGTGGCTCGGAGTCGCGTTGGCTTGCATCTTCCGGCCGGGCGGCATGCCGCTGCACAGGGGAAACCTGAACGGATGTCGATATACGCTCAATCAGGGGGTGTTTGAAACAGTGCCTTTTTCCCATGGAGGTAAATCATTCAATCGTTTGAATGAACGGTGTGATCGGGTGATGCCCCTCGATGTACGACTCGCGCGCCGGCTTGCCCTGGAGGGGCGGCATCTCGAAGCGCTGCTCGGGCACAACCTGGTCGGGCAGGTGGTCCAGCAGGTGGCGGATGAGGGTGAGGCGGCCCAGGCGCTGGTCGTTGAAGTCCACCAGCGTCCAGGGGGCGTGGGCCGTGTGCGTGGCTTTGAGCATCGCGTTGCGCGCTTTGCCGTACTCGGCGTACTTCGTGCGTGCCATCACATCCACGGGAGACAGCTTCCAGCGCTTGAGCGGGTCGGCCAGGCGTTCGGCGAAACGGGCTTCTTGCTCGGCCTGATCCACGGTCAGCCAGTATTTGAAGAGCAGCATGCCGTCGTTGACGAGGGACAGCTCGAACATCGGCGCCTCGCGCAGGAAGCGTTTGTACTCTTCGTCCGAGCAAAAGCCCATGACCTTCTCCACGCCGGCACGGTTGTACCAACTCCGATCGAACAGCGCGACGTGCCCACCCGCTGGCAGGTGCGGTACATAGCGCTGGAAGTACCACTGGCTGCGTTCGGTGTCCGAGGGCTTGGGCAGGGCCACCACCTCGCAGCGTCGCGGGTCCAGCGCACTGGCAATGGCGTGGATCACGCCGCTTTTGCCCGCCGTGTCACGCCCCTCGAAGATCACGACCAGGCGCTTGTTCGTGTGCGCCAGCCACCGCGACACCTGCGCGAGCTCCAGCAACATGGGCTCCAGTGCAGCTTCGTAGTCCTTGCGGCCCAGACGGAGCGCCGCCTTGCTGGACTTGTGGCCGCCTTTGCCGTCGTCCTTGCCGCTGGCTTCGCTGCCATCCTGGTTGCTGACCTTGCTGTTTGACTTGCCCATGCCCACCTCCATTGAAAAGCGCCTTCGTGCTTGCCACCTTACCGCGAACACTGGTCCGGCCGCGGCCCAGGGCCTCGATAGAATCGAGGCATGACCGACGCCACCGATCCGAACGCTCCCGCCAAGCCCTCCAACTTTCTGCGCGGCATCATCGACCGCGACCTGGAGCAAGGCACCTATGCCAGTCGCCGCTGGGCCGGCTCGCCAGGCGATGCCGCCCACCATGCTGCCGGTGAGCCCGATCCGGCCAAGATCCGCACCCGCTTCCCACCCGAGCCCAACGGCTACCTGCACGTCGGCCACGCCAAAAGCATCTGCCTGAACTTCGGCCTGGCCCGTGATTTCGGCGGCGTCTGCCACATGCGCTTCGACGACACCAACCCGGAGAAGGAAGAGCAGGAATACGTCGATGCCATCCTGGACGCCGTCAAGTGGCTGGGCTTCGGTTGGCAGTCGTCCTTCCATGGCAAGGCCGAGAGCCACCTCTACTACGCCAGCAATTACTTCGACTTCATGTACCGCGCCGCCGAGGCGCTGATCACCGCTGGCTTGGCGTACGTTGACGAGCAGAGCCCGGAAGAGATGAAGAAGAACCGCGGCGACTTCACCACGCCCGGCACCGACAGCCCCTTCCGCAGCCGCAGCGCTGACGAGAACCTCGCCCGCTTCCGCGAGATGCGCGACGGCAAGCTGGCCGATGGCGCCGCCGTGCTGCGCGCCAAGATCGACATGGCCAGCCCCAACATCAATCTGCGGGACCCGGCCATCTACCGCATCCGCCGCGCCACCCACCACAACACGGGCGACACCTGGTGCATCTACCCGATGTACACCTTCGCCCACCCGATCGAAGACGCGCTGGAGCAGATCACCCATTCCATCTGCACGCTCGAATTCGAAGACCAGCGACCCTTCTACGACTGGCTGCTCGACCGCCTGGCCGAGCTCGGCCTGCTGGCCCAGCCCACGCCCAAGCAGTACGAATTCGCGCGCCTGAACCTGACCTACGTCATCACCTCCAAGCGCAAGCTCAAGGCCCTGGTCGATGAGGGCGTGGTGAGTGGCTGGGACGACCCGCGCATGCCCACCATCGTCGGGCTGCGCCGCCGCGGTTACACGCCCGAGGCCATCCAGCTGTTCTGCGAGCGCATTGGCGTGACCAAGTCCGACAGCTGGATCGACTACAGCACCCTGGACATCGCCCTGCGCGACGACCTGGAGAACAAGGCCCACCGAGGCATGGCCGTGCTCGACCCGCTCAAGCTGGTGCTCACCAATTGGGACGAGGTGTTTGCCAAACAAGGGGGCGCAAGCCACCAGGAGCCCTGCAGCCTGCCCGCCCTGCCTCACCCGCCCGAGGGCACCGAGGCGCCCATGCGCCACCTGTGCTTGGGCCGCGAGGTCTGGATCGAGCGCGAGGACTTCGAAGAAGTGCCGCCCAAGGGGTACAAGCGCTTGTTCCCGGGCAACAAGGTGCGCCTCAAAGGCGGCTACGTCATCGAGTGCACCGGCTGCACCAAGGACGCCGATGGCCGCGTGACCGAGGTGCAGGCCACCGTGGTGCCCGACACCAAGAGCGGCACACCCGGTGCCGACAGCGTCAAGGTCAAGGCCGCCATCACCTGGGTGGGCGCGGCCGACGGCGTCGAGGCCGAAGTGCGTTTGTACGACCGCCTCTTCACCGACCCCCAGCCCGATGCCGGCGGCAAGGACTTCAAGGCCAGCCTCAACCCGGACAGCTTCAAGGTGGTCAAGGCCTACGTCGAGCCCTCGCTGGCCCAGGCGCAGCCCGACCAGAAATTCCAGTTCGAGCGCTTTGGGTACTTCGTGGCCGACCGCCACGACCACGTCGCAGGCAAGCCCGTGTTCAACAAGATCACGGGCTTGAAGGACGGCAACTGGAAATGAGGTGATGCATGGGCTGAAAGGCTCATGCAGTCGCCCCTGCCTGCCAAATTGGGGATGGCGTTGTCTGTCGGCCCTGCGTAGCATGTCGCCGTTCACAGTGAAGGGGTTGACGTGATGAAGCAGGGCTTGTGTGCTGCCGCGCTGGCGGCTGTGTCGGTGATGGCGCAGGCCACGACCGTGTTTTCCACCGACTTCGATGGCACCCTGCCAACTGAAATTTCGCCGGGGGTGGCCACGCTCACGGGCGTGCAGGGCTATGCTGGCTTGGGCCCGCTGGGCATGCAATTCGGCGGCAACTTCCTGCGCAGCCCGACGGGCAACCTCATCATCTTGACGCTGGACCGGCTGCCAGAACACACCGACATCAGCCTGTCCTTTCTGTTTGCCGCCATTGACTCGCTCGACGGCACAGGCACCTTCCCTCAGGGCGATTTCCTGACCATCACACTGGATGGGCAGACGCTCCTGCGCGAATCGTTCGCCAACGCCACGGCGTCCCAGATCCAGAGCTATGTGCCCCCACCTGGTGGTGAACTGGCCCGTCGTGTTGATCTTGGTTTCAGCGGCCCGGGTGGCTTTTACACCGACAGTGCCTACAACTTCGGCGTTGAGCCTCGCCTGCAGAGGGTGCCGCACACGGCGTCATCGGCCGTGTTCACCTTCCAGATCGAAGGCCCCGGCATCCAGCCGCTCGACGACGAGTCCTGGGCCATGGACCAGTTGATCGTGTCGGTTACCGCTGTCTCGACGGTGCCTGAGGCTCCGGCGGCCTTGTCGGCGCTGACGGGGCTGATGGGGCTGGGCGTGCTTGCGTCCCGGCACCGCCGCCGTCGCTGAGCCTGTCTCCGAGTCCGTCACCGCGCCCATCACTGAGCCAGACGACGGCTCAGCCGCTTTGGTCGTCCGGGCCAGCACGGCCCAGGCGCTTCGCACGTCGGGCCCGGAGGGCGTCGAAACGTGCTCGTTCAGCCGGGCCGGCGCCAGGGCCTTCCGTCACAGTCACGTCCCTGGAGCCCAGCACGCGGCCTGTCACCGACGAACGCAGTGCCAGTGGCGCCACCTCTTGCCCGTTGCGCCGTTCCACGATGCGCACGGGTGGCCCGTTCGGGGCGGGCGCGTGGCGGTCACCCCATTGCGCCAGCGCCACGATGACGGGCAGCAGGTCGCGGCCCTTGTCGCTCAGGCGGTAGTCCAGCGCACGGCCGTTGTCGCTGGTGGCCGTCACTTCCAGGATGCCGTGGGCGACCAGGTCGTGCAGGCGCTGCGCCAGCACATTGGGCGCGATGCCCAGGTGCGATTGGAACTCCCCAAAGCGCCGCGTACCCCAGAAGGCCTCGCGCACGATCAGCAGCGTCCACCAGTCCCCCACCTGTTCCAGCGTGCGGGCGATGGAACAGCTCATGTCAGAGAAAGATGTGCGGCGCATGGTCAGCTCATGATACTTGCATCATGCAAGTAAAGCGAGTAGGCTGGCGGTACTTCTTTCATGCAAGTAGATGAGGTGTCCATGTCCGAGGTCGCGTTGTTTGTCCACTCCACCGGGGTGGGGCCGTTCATGTGGAACAAGCTGCTGGTCGGCTTGCCGGAAGGCATCACCCCCTTGACGCCGACCAACCGGGGCTACAGCCCCAGCGACCTGTTGCCACGCGGCACGCCGTTTTCCTTGCAGGACGAGGTTGCGCACCTCAAGGCCCAGATCCCCGAGGGCACCACGGGCGTGCACTTGGGCGGGCACTCCTATGGCGGCTTGGTGGCCCTGAGCCTGGCCATGGACCCGGCCGTGCCGGTGCGCTCCTTGTGGTTGTTCGAGCCCGTGCTGTTTGGCTCCCTGAAGGCGGAGCTGGACAGCTTGCAGGGCGACGTGGCCGAGCAGGTGCGCGCGCTGTTCACCGACCGCGAGTTCCTGCTCAACGAAGACACCGGTGGCAACGATGCCTGGCTGGAGCGCTTCGTGGACTACTGGAACCACCCCGGCATGTGGGCCTCGATGCCCGACAAGGCCAAGGCGATGGCGCGGGCTGTGGGCTGGAAGATGTACCACGAGGTGCGCATGGTCTCGCAAGAGCCCGAGCCCTTCGCGCACTACCGCTTGAACGTGCCCACCACCCTGGTGTTCGGCGAACACACGCAGCCACCAGCGGCTGAGATGGTGCGCCGCCTGGCAGCGGTGAACCCGCATGCGCAGGTCACCGAGCTCAAGGGCCAGGGCCACATGGCCGTGGTCGGCGCACCGGATGCGGTCCTGCCGACGCTGCAGGCGCATTGGGTGCGGGTGGCGGCTCATCCGGCGTGATGCCGCTCATGTGATGACGCCTGCGTGAACGGGCGGCAGGCGCGGGGCCTCCTCAGTGCCCCATGCCGTGGTGTGCGCCATGCGATGCCCCTTGGGGCTTGGCCTCAGGGGTCATCGGATGCCCGTGGTGCGTGCCCTCCATGCCCGGCATGGCGCCAGATGCGGCATGGCCGTGCGCGGGCGCAGGCGCCTGGGGCGGCGCCGCCATCACAGGCACTTGCAGCGTCATGCGCGAGGTCTGGCCATCCGGGTCGCGGAAGGTCAAGGTCATGGGCACGGTGCTGCCGACGGCGATCGCCTGGCGCGGGCGCATCAGCATCAGGTGGTGGCTGCCAGGTGCCAGCGACACGGCCTGGCCGGCGGGCAGGTCCAGGCCATCGGGCAGGGCACGCATGCGCATCACGTTGTTGTCCATGCTCATGGTGTGCACTTCGACGGATTCGGCCACGGGCGTGCTGCCACCGATCAGGCGGGCGCCTGCCGGTGCCGACAAGGTCACGAACATGCCCGTGGCGCCCTGGCCGGCCACGGCTGGGCGCATCCAGGGCACGGTGGCCTCTACGGCCGCCACGCCCGCGGGCAGCACGTCGAGGCGCACGGCGGGGAAGTCCGGCTTGGAGGGCGTACCGTCCACACCGGGCACGGCGGCCCAGTCGGCCGAACCCTGATCGCACTGCTGCAACACCTTGAACCACAGCGTGCCTGGCTGATCGGGCAGGCGACCGGTGACCACGAAGGCGGTGCGCTCACCGGCTGGCAAGGCGTTGGTCGGCGTGTTGGCGGTCCAGCGCACCTGTTGGCCCTGGCGCTGCACCGTCCAGCCGGCACGTTCGGGCACCTCGGTGATGCGAAAGCCTGCAGGGGCGCGCAGGGTGATGCCCGTGGTGGCTTTGGCCCCCTTGCAGGCGTGGCCCACGCGGAAGGTGGCCGTGTAGCTGCTGCCCACGCGGGCCCCACCGGGCGGCAGAGTGATGTGGGCCTGCGCCAGCGCGGGCAGCAGGGCCATGGTGCCCATCAGGGTGCCCATCAGGGTGCCGATCATGGTCTGCATCGGGGTGTTCAGCGAACGAGAGGTGGTGTGTGTCATCGCATGTCCTTCGGTGTCGTCGTCACAGGTCGAACGAGAGTTCGGCCGAGTAGCTGCGTTGCGGGTAGGGGTGGAAGTTCCAGTGCTTCTTGTTGTTGAGGTTGTCGATGCCGAATGCCGCGCTCCAGTGTTTGGAGAAGCGATGGCGGATGCGCAGGTCGGCGGTGACGAACTGGCTCACGCCCATGTAGGTCGAGCCGTTCACATCGGCATTGTTCAGTGTGCGGTACTGCCGGCCGCTGTAGCGCACGCCCAGTGTGCCGCTCCAGTGGTCGTTGAAGCGGTAGGTACCGGCCACGGTGGCACGCCAGCGCGGGATGTTGGGCTGCCAGCGGCCCGCGGTGTCGCCTGGGGCGTTGACGAAGCCCTGGTTGGACTTGATCTTGGAGTCCGTGTAGGTCACGCTGCCTTGCAGTTGCAGCCCCTTGAGCAAGAGGTCTTCGCTGGATGCGGCCATCTCCAGGCCCGAGGTGGCGATGTGGTCGATGTTCTGCACCCGGCTGATGTTTTTGTTGGCCGATGCGTCGTACACCGTTTGCGAGTACAGCGCGTCGCGGGTCTGCTCGGTGAACCAGGTCAGTCGTGCCAGGGTGGTGCCCATGTCCTTTTCAGCGCTCAACTCCGTGGTGCGCGAACGTTCGGGCCGCAGGTTCGGGTCGTTGATGAACTGCGAGTTGGCGCTGGACGTCGCGCCATAAAGCTCGCCCACCGTGGGCATGCGCACCGCCCGCCCGACCGAGGCCTTCAGCACGGTGTCGTCCAGCCACTGCCAAGACAGCGCACCTTTGGGCGAGTACCAGACGTCACGTCGTGTGGGGTGGTCCAAGGCGCTGCTGGCGGAGAAGTCGGTGCGGCCATCGCTGGCTTCCCATTGCTCGGCGCGCAGGCCCAGCACGGTTTTCCAGCGCGGGGCGAATTTCCAGGTGTCTTGCGCATAGAGGCTGTGCATGCTGGTGCGACCGCTGACGTTGCTCGCCAGGCTGCCACCGTTGTCCTGCAGGTAGTTGCCTGTCAGGTTGGTGGTTTTGTAGCGCAGTTGGTAGGCGTCGAACTGGTAGCCCACATCCACCACGTGGACGTTGCGGGCCGGGTCAGGGCGCCATGTGCCTTTGAGCGCCACGTTGTGCCAGCCGGTGCCGCTGCCATCGGCCAGGGTGCCTGCACCGCCGGTGAGCGCGTTGGGCTGTGTGTTGCTGCTGGCGTTCTGACGTTTGTCGTCACGCACGTAGTCGTAGAGGCTGGCTGCGATCTCCCAGTCGAATTCGCCACGCGTACTTTGCTTGAGCGAGAAGCCGTGCATGGCATGCAGCAGCTTTTCGCGGGTGACGGGGAAGTCGCTGCCGCTCAGGGCCTGGCTGCCTGTGAATGACTGCCCGTTGATGTTGATGGCACCGCTGGTCACGGGCTGTCCGGCCGCATTGCGCAGGTAGGACACCGAGTTGCCTTGCGACTCGTTTTGCCATAAGCCCAGTACGTAGCTGGCACGCAGCGTGGCGTTGACGTCGTAGGCGAGCTTGACCTTCATGTGGTCCTGCTGGGTGTTGTACTGCGTGGCCGATCCCAGCACGTACCACGGGCGGTTCTGGTTGTCGGCATCCAGGGCGGCGCCCGTGACGGCCGTGCCACTGTTGTTGCGTACCCCATTGCTGAGCAGGCGCGTGGCGAAGGTCAGCGGTTGGCCCTGGCTGTCCGTGTGATTGACGTTGAGCCACCACGACCAGCCACCTTCACGGCTGCCCAGCGAGGCACTGCTCTGCCAGGCGCGGTAAGTGGTGTGCGTGCCGTACAGGTCGAAGGGCTGTGACACGTAGCCCACTTTCACATGCGCTTCGAGCTTCTTGGGCATGCGGGTGATGTGGTCGACGACGGCGCCCACCGAATTGCCAGGGTACGCGGCCGAGAACGGGCCATACATCACGTCCACACGTTCGATTTCCTCGGGTGTGACCATGCCCCAGCGCGGCGGGAAGGACAGGCCGCTCACGCCATTGCCGAGGAAATTCGACAGCAGGATGCCATCGGCATAGACAGCCGAGCGCGCGCTGTTGCCGGTGCCCGAGGCGCGGCTGGAGAGGATGGCGTGGTTGTAATCCCCGATGTAGCGCTTGCGCACCAGCAGGCTGGGGAAGTACTTCAGGGCGTCCTCGCTGTCCGTGGCATTGATGCTGGCAGCGATGTCTTCCCGGGTGATGCTGTGCATCGTGGTCGGGATCTGCGTGGGCAGGGAGGTGGGTCGGGAGGCCGTCACAGACACCACGCCCATGTCTTTGGCGGGGACGTCGTCGGCAATGCGGCGTGCGGGGGTGCTGTCTGCGTATGGCGGGACTTCTGCCAAGGGCTCGGACGGCATCTGAGCTTGCGCTAGGGATGCCAGCGGCCACGCCAGGGCGATGGCGGTCGCGCGGTGTTTCGGGTGCATGGATGCGTGGTGGTCTGCGGCGCGACCGCCCATGGCGCACGCCTGAATGGAGAGGCCAGGCACGGAGGTGGGACGGGCTGAGGCGCGCGCGTCTGCGGGACGGGCCCCGCGGACTGTTTCAACGGTGGCCTGCGCCTGGGTCAGGCACGGCCGGCGGCGTTGTCGTCAGACCAGGCTGGGTGGGGCGCGCGACTGTGTGGGCCGCCAGGCGTGCGCCGTGTGGGGTGCATGCAGGAAGGCCGCGGGCTCAAGGAAGGCAGGCAGCGGCACCGACCCGATTGGGGACGGGGCGGTCACCGGGGGCAAGGCGTGCGCTTGAAGGCTGCAGTAAGGGCAATGGTCCAGCAGGTGAGGCTGACCTTTGGCGGGCATTTGTGGGTCGCGCTGGCCACCGAGGTCACCCACCGCCACCCAGGCCGTCCCGCCACCGGCCCGGCAAATTTCCACCCAGCTTGTGCTGCTGCCGCGCTGCAGGAGTTGCGACACCGCCGGAGCCAGGGCGGCCATCAGCATCGCCAGCAAGGCGATCCAGGCGGCAAGCTGCAGGCGAAGACGGCGCGATGTCATGGACTCATTCTAAACACAGAGCCCGCGGGCTGTGGGCCTGCGAAGGAGGCATGCGTCTGAGATGATGCCGATGGCCCGCTCAAAAGACGCCCCATGATCCCCATCACGATGACGGACACCCAACGCCACACCGACGACGCAACGTCATGCCGGGCCATCGCCCCGCCCTCGCAAACCGCACGGTTCGCCGCCTGAGCCATGCACAGCCAAGACGAACAAGTGTTGTCAGCCTTGCTGCGCTGGCATTCGGAGGGCCACCGCGCGGCTTTGGTCACGGTCGTGCGCACTTGGGGCTCGGCGCCCCGCCCGCCGGGCGCCTGGATGGCGTTGCGCGACGACGGGCTCGTGCAGGGATCCGTGTCGGGCGGTTGCATCGAAGACGACCTGATGGCGCGCATGCGTGCCGGTGAGTTCGTCGGCAAGCCTGTGTTGCAGCGCTATGGCGTGACGCAGGACGAGGCCGCGCGCTTTGGCCTGCCTTGCGGCGGCACGCTGGAATTGCTGATCGAGCCTGCACCCGATGTGGCCAGTTTGCGTGCGCTGTCGGATCGCTTGTGCGAGGGGCGCTTGACGCGGCGCACCGTGGCCCTGGAGTCGGGCGCTGTCAGCCTGGCCGATGCCAGTCGCGGCGATGTCTTGTGCTGGGACGGCCATCAGTTGTCCACGGTGCATGGGCCGCGCTGGCGCCTGCTCATCATTGGGGCGGGGCAGATCGCGCGCTTCCTCGCGCCCATGGCCATTGCCCTGGACCACGCGGTCAGCGTGTGCGACCCTCGCAGCGAGTACGCGCAGACGTGGGATGTGGCCCAAGCGCCTTGGCTGCCCGGCATGCCCGACGACGTGGTGCAGGCCTTCCAGCCGGACGCGCACACGGCCATCGTGGCTCTCACGCACGACCCCAAGCTCGATGACCTGGCCTTGCTGGAGGCGCTCAAGTCGCCCGCGTTCTACGTGGGGGCGCTGGGCTCGCGGGTGAACAACGCGGCGCGGCGCGAGCGCCTGCGCCAGCACTTCGACCTGAGCGAGGACGAGGTGGGCCGCCTGCACGGGCCGGCTGGCCTGTACATCGGCAGCCACACACCGCCGGAGATCGCGCTGTCCATCCTCGCCGATATCACGGCGGTGAAAAACGGGGTGGGCGTCGCCCGTCCAGACCCCGCGCCACAAGACTCAACCCTCGCCACCGGCTGCCGCCTTTGAGCGCGGCTTGGTGGTGCGAGGCGTGCGCGGTGCGCGTGGCTTGGCAGCTGCGGGCGCCTCCTCGGACGCTGCGCTCGGGGTGCGAGGCTGGGCGCTGACGCTTGCCGTGTCCTCCTTGGCCGATGCGCCGGGTTGCTTGGCCGCTGTTTTGCGCGCTGCCCGCTTGCGTGCCGCAGGGGCGGGCGTGTCGGGTGCAGCGGCAGGTTGGGCGGCTGCCGGCGCAGCGACTGCAGCGGCTGCAGCGGCCTGAGCGGGCACTGCAGGCGTGGCCTCACGGGCGCTGCCCCGGCCGGAGCGGGCTCGCCCACGGCCACCACGCCCGCGGCGTCGCACAGCGCCCTCATCGTGGCCCGCCTCGGGGGGGCGTGTGCCGGCCTCACCGAGGTCGTCGCCATGGACCGGGGCCAAAGTCACCGAGGTGAACACCGCGCCGCTGACATCGCTGGCCTCGTCGGCATCCTCGCCCGCGTCGATAGGGGTGGGCACGCTGTCCAGCGTGACTTCTGTGAACACCATGCCGTCGCTGTCCGGCACAGGCGCATCGGCAAGCGGCGCGCTGGGTTCGTTGCGCAGCGTGGCGGAGGCGCCCAAGGCGTTGACGTTGCTTGGCACGCCGGTGCCGCGCGCCACCCAGGTGCCCGATTTCTCGTCGCGGCCGAAGTCCAGCAGGCCGCGGCCTTGTGCCTCCTCCAGCAGGTTGCCGAAGGTGCGAAAGCCGTAGTAGGACTCGCTGAAGCCCGGGTTGCGGCGTTTGATGGCTTCTTTCAGCACCGAGGCCCAAATGCGGCCGCCATCGTCACGGTCAGTGACGAGCGCTTCGTAGGTCTCGGCAGCCATGTCCACGGCCTTGAGGCGGCGCGCGTCCATCTCCTCGCGGCGGCGGCGCTCCTCTTCGGGGCTGCGGCGTGCCTGCGGTGCGGCATCTCGCCCGGCGCTGGCTTGGCCGCCGTTGCGACGCGCGGCCTGGCGTTGGCTCTCGCGTACCAGATCGTCGTAGAAGATGAACTCGTCGCAGTTGGCGATCAGCAGGTCCGAGGTCGATTGCTTCACGCCCACGCCAATGACGTGCTTGGCGTTCTCGCGCAGCTTCGACACCAAGGGCGAAAAATCGGAATCACCCGAGATGATGACGAAGGTGTTGACGTGGCTCTTGGTGTAGCAGAGGTCGAGTGCGTCGACCACCAGGCGGATGTCGGCCGAGTTCTTGCCCGATTGGCGCACGTGCGGGATCTCGATCAGCTCGAAGTTGGCCTCGTGCATGGCGGCCTTGAAGCCCTTGTAGCGCTCCCAGTCGCAGTAGGCTTTCTTGACGACGATGCTGCCTTTGAGCAGCAGTCGCTCCAGCACGCGCTTGATGTCGAACTTGTCGTAGTTGGCATCGCGCACGCCGAGGGCAACGTTCTCGAAGTCGCAAAACAGCGCCATGCTGATGTTGTCTTGGGCCATGGAAAATCCGGTTCTGTGAAGGTCGGCATCATCCCACGGGAACGGGCTGCTCCAGGCGGGTGCTGCCGCCATGCTGCACCCATCGCACACCGTGGGCAAGATGCTGCACCCACAGCCCCGCAACGCAGGAGACGCGCTTGACCAAGAACCGACTCGAAGCCTTCAGCGACGGTGTGCTGGCCATCATCATCACCATCATGGTGCTGGAGATGAAAGCCCCGCATGGTGGCAGCCTCGCTGCCCTGCTCGCGCTGTGGCCGGTGTTTTTCAGCTACGTGCTCAGCTTCATCTACGTGGGCATTTACTGGAACAACCACCACCACATGCTCCACGCCGTGCAGCACGTCAGCGGCAAGGTGCTGTGGGCCAATCTGCACCTGCTGTTCTGGCTCTCGCTGTTCCCGTTTGCGACTGCCTGGATGGGCGAGAACCACTTCGAAGCGGTGCCGACCGCAGCCTACGGCGTGGTGCTGTTCATGGCCGCGGTGGCGTATTTCATCTTGCAGCGGATGCTGGTGGTGCTGGAGGGTCGCGATGGGCCCCTGGCGCGGGCCGTGGGCCCCGACCGCAAGGGGCGGTTGTCGATGCTGCTGTACGGTGCGGGTGTGGGCCTGGCCTTCGTGCACCCGTGGGTGGCGCAGTGCTGTTACGTCGGCGTGGCGCTCCTGTGGCTGGTGCCCGATCGCCGCATCGAGGCGGTGCTGCAGGACGAGGAGGGCGAAAGCGACGACGCGTGACGGCAGGCGCATGCGCGCCACGCCCGGGCTGTGCCGGGTTCAGTCCTCGCCGTCGTCTCCGGTGCCGCCGTTGGCTTGGGGGGCGCCTGTCGCGCGCGGGCTGCGGTCGCTCTTGCGCTTTTGGTTGCGTGCGGCGCGCTCGGCCTGCAGCTTCGCCTCGCGCACCTGGGCCTCGGCCAACCAGGCCTCGAATTCGGGCGGCGTCTCCAGGGTGATGCGGCCCAGCACGGCGCTGCGGAAATCGTTGATGACGATCTCGGCGGCCTTCTGCAGGTTCACGCGACCACCGGCCATGACGGCACCGCGCCGCCGGCCGATTTCCTCGAGCAGGACGTCGTCGTGCGCCGTGGGGATGTCGGACAGTGGGATGGCGAGTTTGTAGCGCGCGGCCAGCAGGTGGGGGTAGGGCCCTTTGAGGCTGTCCAGCAGCTCCAGCGCCACCTCCTCCTCGTCGTAGGCGTTGCGGCCCACAGCGCCGCTGCCGGCGAGGTGGTAGCCGCTTTTCTCCACCAGGATCTTCGGCCACAGCATGCCCGGCGTGTCGAAGAGGTAGAAGTCGCTGGCGAGGTTGATGCGCTGCTCGATGCGCGTCACGCCGGCCTCGTCGCCCGTTTTGGCTGCTTTCTTGCCGACCAGGGTGTTGAGCAGCGTGGACTTGCCGACGTTGGGGATGCCGCAGATCAGCACACGCAGCGGCTTGTCCATGCCGCCGCGGTGGGGTGCGAGCTCGCGGCAGGCCTTGATGAGGCGCTGGGCCGGGGCGGTGTCGCCCGCATCGAGCGCGATGGCGGCGGTATCGCTCTGGGCGCTGTACCAGTCCAGCCAGGCTTGCGTGCGTGCGGGGTCGGCCAGGTCTTGCTTGTTGAGCACCTTGAGCTTGCGGCGCGTGCCGGTCATCTCGGCCAGCATGGGATTGGCGCTGGAGCCGGGCAAGCGGGCGTCGAGCAGTTCGATGACGACGTCGATGTCCTTGATGCGCTCAAGGATGGCTTTCTTGGTCACGTTCATGTGACCGGGGAACCACTGGATCGCCATCGGGCAAGGTCTTTCGTGGGCAGGGGGGATGGAGCGTCAGCAGGCCGCGACGGCCGCATTGTCGCCGCAAGCGCTCAGGCGGGTGTGGGCGCCGAGTGGGGCGGCCGCGGCTGCGGGGGCGGGGACATGGGCGTGGAGCCAGGCGTCGATCTGGCGCGGGTCGTTGAGGGTGCGCACGGCCTGGTAAGCGATTTCGGCCTCGGGGTGGCGCCTGCGCAGGAAGTTCAGCCATTGCTTCAGGCGACCCGGGCGGTGACGCGGCACGACGCGCGGCGCGATCAGCGCCCAGTAGACATGCAGCAGCGGCTCCAGTTCACGCCACGGCACGCCCGTGGTACCTGCCCCAGCCCACGCCAGTTCGGTGCGCACGGCCAGCGCCAGGCCGGGGTCGGCCACCATGCCGCGGCCCAGCATCAGGGCGTCGCAACCGCTCTCCGCCACGCAACGCCGCGCGTCGGCCGCGTTCCAGATCTCGCCATTGGCCACCACCGGGATGCGCACGGCTTGCCGCACATCGGCGATGCGGCTCCAGTACGCGGGCGGACGGTAGCCGTGGGCCTTGGTGCGGCCGTGCACCACCAGCTCGGCCGCGCCGCCGGCTTCCAGGGCCTGGGCACAGATTTCGGCATCGGCATCGTCGTGGAAGCCGAGGCGCATTTTGGCCGTCACCGGCACGTGGGCGGGCACTGCCCGGCGCACCTCGCTCACGATGCGGTGCAGCAGGTCGGGGTCTTGCAGCAAGGCCGCACCGCCGCCATGGCGGTTGACGACCTTCGCGGGACATCCGAAGTTCAGATCGACCCCTGGCGAACCCAGCTCGGCCAGGCGCGCGGCGTTGTCGGCCAGGCAGGCCGGATCCGAGCCGAGCAGTTGCCCCCGCACCGGCACGCCGGCCCAGGTGCGCCCGCCGTTGTCCAGCTCAGGCATGACGCGGCGAAAGGCGCGTTCCGGCAACAGCGTGCCCGTGACGCGGATGAACTCCGACACGCAGCGGTCGATACCGCCGGTGCGGGTCAGGACGTCGCGCAGCGGGGCGTCGAGCAGCCCTTCCATGGGGGCCAGCAGCAGGGTCATCGGGCGGAAACAGCAGCGAGGTCAGGGGGACGACAGTGTACGCACCCGCGACAAACTGACCGTGTCACGAACAGATGCATTTCACCGCCGCAGGCCCTCAAGTTCTCCAGTTTCAGGACGAAAAAGGCGAACCGGAAGAAAAATCGAACCGCCCATGATCACAGTCACCGAGCCCGCCAGCGTGGACGACGTCCTCCAAGAGTTGGACCAGGCCCGCAAGCGCGGCCCCCTGCAAAGCATCGTCATCCCGCCGTGTCCTGAATTGCTCACCCGCCTGCAGCAGGTCATGGCCCAGCCGGAGCCGGACCTCAACGAGGTGTCCCGCATCGCGACCAGCGACGTCGCCATGTCGGCCACCCTGCTGCGCGCCGCCAACAGCCCCCTGTACGGTGCCGGGCAACCCGTCCAGACCTTGGGGCAGGCCATGAACCGGTTGGGTTTGGCGCAAACCGCCAACGTCATGACCTCCTTCCTGGCCAGTGGCGCCTTGCGCGTCAACTCGCCGCAGCTCAAGCGTTTCTGGGAGCGCGCCGCCAAGCGCGCCCAGGCCATGTCTTTCATGGCGGAGCGCCTGCCCGGCGTTTCGTCAGACCTGGCCTACACCTACGGCCTCTTCTGTCACGTGGGCCTGCCTGTGATGGCGCAAAGCGTGCGCGGCTACCTGGGCACGCTGGTGGAGGCGCAAGCCCGCATCGACCGTCCCTTCGTGGCCACCGAGAACGCCAACCACCGGACCGACCACGCCGTGGTGGGGGCCCTGGTGGCCCGGTTGTGGCGCCTTGCGCCCACCGTTACCGCCGCCGTGCGCCTGCACCACGACCTCGATGCCATCGGTGAGCGCAACGGCGACCCCGACGTGCAAACGCTTGTCGCCATGGGCCTCTTGGCCGAGCACATCATGCGCAAGCACGAGGGCCTGGACCAAGACGTCGATTGGCACGGACACGGTCAAGCCGCGATGGACTGGCTGCACGTGTCGGCCGACGATCTGGGTACTTGGTCCGACGAGATGAGGGAAGCGCTCGACGCTCTCTGAGCCTCGGCGGTGACACGCGGGCCGCGTAAGATCGGCGCCAAGTGAACAACCGAGAGAGACCAAGATGGCGGCATCCAGCCTGCTGATGCTGATCGACGACATCGCCACGGTGCTGGACGATGTCGCTGCGATGTCCAAGGTCGCGGCCAAGAAAACCGCCGGGGTGCTCGGTGACGACCTTGCGCTCAACGCGCAGCAGGTGTCTGGCATCCGTGCCGAGCGCGAGCTGCCCGTGGTGTGGGCGGTGGCCAAGGGCTCGTTGCGCAACAAGGTCATCCTGGTGCCTGCCGCACTGGCCATCAGCGCCCTGGCGCCGTGGGCCGTGACACCTTTGCTGATGGTCGGCGGTGCCTACCTCTGTTTCGAGGGCGTCGAGAAACTGGCCCATCCCTTCCTGCACGACGCCAACGCCAGCGAGGCCGTTGCCGAGCGCGAGGCCTTGCGCACCGCCCTGAGCGACGCCCACGTCGACATGGCAGCATTCGAGCGCGACAAGGTGCAAGGGGCTGTGCGCACGGACTTCATCCTGTCAGCCGAAATCGTCGCCATCACCCTGGGCACCGTGGCCGATGCGCCTCTGACGCAGCAGGTGGTGGTGCTCAGCGGGGTGTCTCTGGCGATCACCGTGGGCGTGTATGGCCTGGTGGGCGGCATCGTCAAGATGGACGACGCAGGCCTCTACCTCAGCCAGCGTGGCGGAGCCCTGGTTCGGTCCCTGGGGCGCGTGTTGCTGAACGCCGCGCCCCTGCTGATGCGGGTGTTGTCCGTGGCCGGCACAGCCGCGATGTTCCTGGTGGGAGGCGGCATCTTGCTGCATGGCTTGCCCGGCGCTCACGACGTGGTGCACGACACCGTGGCCCGCTCCGAGGCGCTCCTGCCAGGTGCCCGCCTGGTGGGCGCGGTGATGCCCTTGGTGCTGGATGCCTTGGCCGGCATCTTGGGCGGGGTCATCGCGTTGGCGGCGGTCACGCTGGTGCAGCGTGTGCGGGGGCTGCTCGGCCGCTGAGCGTGTCAGGCACGCCGGGACGCTCACGCGCTTGTGCGTTCAGGCGCTTGTGCGAGGCAAGGCAGACAGCGGCAGCCAGCGCGACAGCAGCGCGGCCAAGGCTTGGCGATCAAACGGCTTGGTCAGGTAGTCGTCCATCCCTTGTGCCAAGCAGACCTCGCGGTCACCGCTCAGCGCATGTGCCGTCAGCGCGATGATGGGCGTGCGCTCTCGCGCTGTGTCTGCAGACTCCAGCGCACGGATGCGGCGAGCCGCCTCGTAGCCGTCCATCACGGGCATCTCACAGTCCATCAGGATCACGTCGAAGGCGTGCTCCTTGAACATGGCCACGGCCACTTCGCCGTTCTTCGCATGGCGGCTGACGATGCCCAGGCTCTCCAGCGTCATCGTTGCAATGAAGGCATTGACCTCGTTGTCTTCCACCAGCAACACCTCGCCTTGGAGGTGCAGGTCGGCTTGCTCGGGCGGCAAGGTCTCGGCAAAGCCAGTGTCGGCGGCTTGCTGGTCCGGCGCGGTGGCGCTCAGGATGCTGTAGGGCAGCTCCAGTGCCACTTCAAACGTGGTGCCGATGCCCAGCACGCTGCGCACCCCGATCAAGCCGCCCATCTCGTCCACGATTTGTTTGCAGATGGCCAGGCCCAGGCCGGTGCCACCGTAGCTGCGATTGGCGCCGGACTCCACCTGGAAAAACGGCTGGAACAACTGGTCCAGGGATTCGTGCGGGATACCCACGCCGGTGTCGGACACATCCAGCTTCACCTGGGCCATCTCGGTGCTCTGACAGTGAACCGAAAGGCTCACCACCACCTCACCCGCTTGCGTGAACTTCACCGCGTTGCTCACGAGGTTGAGCAACACTTGGCGCAGCTTGCCCTCGTCGGCGACCAGGCTGCGCACTTGCGGCGGCACCTGCTTGCAGTCGTGCCTGATGCGGATGCCCTTTTGCTCGGCGGTACCCTGGAAAGCCTGGCACACACCGAAGATCAGCTCGCGCGGGTCGAACGGTGCTGGCGTCAAGCGGATCTTTTGGGCATCGAGCTTGGCGAAGTCCAGGATTTCGTTGAGGATGTGCAGCAGGTTGCGCGCCGAGTCACGTGCCGAGCGCACGAACAGGCGGTCCCGCTCGCTCATGCTTTGGTCGCTCAGCATGCTGAGTGCGCCGATGACGCCGTTCATGGGCGTTCTGATCTCGTGGCTCATGTTGGCCAGGAAGGCGGTTTTGGCGCGGTTGGCCGTCTCGGCCATGTCCTTCATGCGGCGCAGCTCGGCGATGCGGTTTTTGCGCTTGGACTGCAGGAACAGCTTGCGCTCGCGCAACAGCGAAAAACGGTAGAAGCTGTAGCCCAGCAGGTTGGCTGCCAGCAAATGCACCGACATGCGTTGGAATGCGGCGAGGTCGAGTTGGGGTTGGCGCAGGGCGCACCAGATCGCAACGCCACACAATGTGAGCGACAGCAGCAGCGTGCCGCCTGCGCGCAGGCGAGCGAAGCCGTACACGACAAACACCGCGAAAACCGTTGCCGAGGTCAACCCCCACGCCAGACTGACGTGCGCATCATTCGCATGCTTGGACAGGATGGTGAAATTGCTCATGCCGCAAGCAAGAAGCGCCACCGTGACGAACGCGGGCGCGTAGTTGCGCACGAAAAACTTCCGGTATCTCCGTACGGCCACTGCGAAAAATGTCAGGCTCGCAATGATGACAAGGCGGCTGACCTGCACCGAGTCTCCGATAGCCTGCCGACCGGCGAGCAGATCGAAGACCAGGAATATCAGAAAGTACAAGGCCACCAGTCCGGCCGAAACGAACAGAAATCGGGGGCCGTGCGATCGGTAGGCTGTCGTGAACTCGCGCTCGAGCTCGACATTGGCGAAGCCGCGGTTACCGAATGTGCGCAAAGCGTTGTACATGGCTGCTCTGTCAGGCCTCATATCTCCTCGGCGTGTGTTGGACACATGCCCCTGGACGGCTCCATCCGCTGATCAGGCGCGCACACCATCAAGGCCATGCGTCGGCCCGTGATACATGCAAAATTCGCGACTCAGATCGTTGCAGGGTCGTGCAGTGATCGTGCGGGAGATTGTCAATGAAACTTCCGACGATGAATCAGAATTTTGTCGCCCGGTTACCTCGTTTTTTCTTAGCAGGAGGCGCCTTTTGTCCCGCAACGATGTCAGGCAGCGCAATTTCTTCTGCCTCAAATCATGAGCTCGTCCATGCACGGTGCTTTCAATTCTGCTTGGGGTGCATTGAAGCGCTGCAGAATGTAATCGTAGTCCAGGTCGATGTCAGGGTGGTGTGTTTCCGCCATGAAGCGGTAGATGGGGCAGTTTGCTGTCCGTAAGCGATGGTCAACCTGGGAGATGTCCATGAAAAACAGGGTTACGGGTACGCCAGGCTGGGCCGATGTCGTGACCTTGGCGCCGTTGAAAACGTCCTCGAATTGCCAAGCCTTGTACATGCGGTCGAGCGGCGCTCTGGCAATCAGCAGCACGAAATCGGCGCCGCAGCGGTGCGAAACTTCCGAGGTGACTTTGATGAGCGCAGGCACCACCATGCGTCCATGGGGGCCGTTCTGGGTCACCATCCGTCCGGCCTCCATCAGAGAGCGGTCGCGAAACCTCTCCGGGAGCTCGAATTCTTTTTCGAAACGCAGCGGCGTGTTGATGTTGGTGATGAGGCGCAGCGACCCGAGGATGCTGCCGTCCTCGTGCGATTCGGCCATGACCAGCACCACGTCGTCGCGCAGGTCGTCCGCCTCGGGCTCGCGCAGTGACAGGCGCTGCACCAAGTCGGGCTGATGGCGTGCGTAGGCGTCACCCCGGTGTCGGCAAACCCGCTGGATGTCCTCTGCGCTCTTGGCGATCCGAACCCGGAACGGCAAGGGCTGGGTTTCCAGGGCGGGCCGCGTGTAAGGACGGCCAAGTCTCACAGTCGGTCTGGACATGAACACACCTTTGGTGATCCGTGATCAAAAAACACCGGACGCCAGTGCTGGCGACCGCACGGAAAAAGCAAGTCAGTGGCCGACCGCGGGCCGCAGTCACCCGTGAAGGTGCTTACCTGCTTGACACATTCTTACAGCATGCCGGGGTTCCGTGACAAATAACCGCAAGATGTGCGGTATTCCCGAATCCGGCTGTTGTAAAGAGGTGAAAGGGTGGGTTCGTCCGGACCCAAATCGTTCAACGCAAGACGGCGTGCAGGGCAGTGAGTTCCTGCGTGAGTTTGTGCCGCGGGTCCAGGTGGACCATCGGTCGCGCCAGTTGGTGAGATTCCTTGATCTTCACCGAACTGCTGAGGTAGGGCTGCAGCACCGGTAAACCCTCATCGATCAGTTCCTGCACAAGCTTTTGTGGCAGGGTGGCGCGCGGTTGAAACTGGTTGACGATGATGCCGCTCACGGCCAAGGCCTCGTTGTGGTCCGCGCGGATTTCCTGCACGTTGTCCAGCAGGGTATAGAGGGCCCTGCGCGAAAAATCGTCGCAGTCAAAAGGAATCAGACATCCCTCGGCAGCGATCAACGCCGAGCGCGTGTAGAAATTCAGAGCCGGTGGCGTGTCGACGTAAATTCGGTCGTACGTCTGGCCGATTTCCTCGAGTGCTTCCCGCAGTTTGTAGATTTTGTAGCGCGACTCCAGCTTGGCGTGCAATTCGTCCAGGCTGGGGTGCGAAGGCAGCAGGTGCAGCCCGTCCCAGGGTGTGTCGACGATGTGGTCGGCCATGTCCTGTGGCCGGGCGTTGAAGCGCAGGGTCTGCTCGAAGAATGCTGCGGCGTTTTGCGCGGGGCCATCCTGGCCTTCATGCGGCGCGCCGCCCAGCAGGTATTGAGAGGAGTTGCCCTGCGGATCCAGGTCGACCACGAGGGTTTTGAGCCCCTGGGCGGCGCTGATGGCGGCCAGGTTGCACGTGATGGTGGACTTGCCCACCCCACCTTTTTGGTTGAAGACGACGTATCGCATGGCGCAGCAGGCTCCCGTGAAGCTGGATGCACGCATTGTGCACCGCAACACGGGGCCGCCGCGGGCGCCGACCTGACCGAGTGGCCTCGGCGGCTTCAGCGAGCGCTTGCGCCCGTCTCCGGCAGCTCGATCTTGACTTCCAGCACCTCGAGGTCGCCCTGGCGCTCCATCGCCACCTTGATGTCGTCCGGGTTGATGGAGACGTACTTGGAGATCACCGCCACCAGCTCGCGCTGCAGGTCGGGCAGGTAGCTCGGACTGTGGCTGCGACCGTTGCGCTCGTGCGCCAGGATGAGCTGCAGGCGCTCTTTGGCGACCGTGGCGGTCTGCTTCTTTTCACCGAGGAAGAAGGAGAGGAATCCCATGGTGGTCACTTGCCTCCGAACAGGCGCTTGAAGAAGCCGGGCTTCTCGGCGTCGATGAAGCGCATGGGCTTGTCTTCGCCCAGGAAGCGCGCGATGACATCCTTGTAAGCCTCGGACACGTCGGTGCCGGTCATGTGGATGGCCGGGATGCCCTGGTTGGAGGCATTCAGCACGGTCTCCGATTCGGGGATCACGCCGATCAGCTTGACGCGCAGGATCTCGTGGATGTCTTCCAGCGAGAGCATTTGGCCGCCTTCGACGCGGTTGGGGTTGTAGCGCGTGATCAGCAGGTGTTCCTTGATCGGCTCGCCACCGTTCTGTGCGCGCTGCGTTTTGCTTTGCAGCATGCCCAAGATGCGGTCGGAGTCGCGCACGGAAGAGACTTCGGGGTTGGTCACGACGATGGCCTCGTCGGCAAAGTGCATGGCCATCAGCGCGCCGGTTTCGATGCCGGCAGGCGAGTCGCACACGATGTACTCGAAGCCCATCTCGCCCAAGTCCTTGAGCACCTTCTCGACGCCGTCTTGCGTCAGGGCGTCCTTGTCACGCGTTTGCGAGGCGGCCAGCACGTAGAGGTTGTCGCACTGCTTGTCCTTGATGAGGGCCTGGTTCAGGTTGGCCTCGCCATGGATGACGTTGATGAGGTCATAGACCACGCGGCGCTCGCAACCCATGATCAGGTCGAGGTTGCGCAGGCCGACGTCGAAGTCGATGACGGCCGTCTTGTGGCCGCGCAGGGCCAGGCCCGATGCGAAGGAGGCGCTGGTGGTCGTCTTGCCGACGCCGCCTTTGCCGGAGGTCACGACGATGATCTTGGCCATGGGAGGGCGGTCCTTTCAGTGGATCTGTGCAGAGAGGTTCAGGAAATCGGTTCGAACACCAGGCGCTCGCCATCGAGGCGGATCTGCGCTGGCTTGCCGCGCACGGTGTCGGGCAGCGGGTTGTCGGTGGTGCGGTAGGTGCCGGCGATGGAGAGCAGCTCCGGCTCCATGCAGGTGGCGAAGATGCGGGCCTGGGCATTGCCCTTGGCGCCAGCAATCGCTTTGCCACGCAGGGGTGCATACACGTGGATGCTGCCGTCGGCGATGACCTCGGCCCCATGGTTCACCACCGCCGTGACGATCAGGTCGCCACCCTTGGCGTAGACCTGCTGGCCGGAGCGCAGCGGCTTGTCCACGATGAGGGTGGTGGCCGCCACGGGCACTTCCACCTCGACGGGCACTTCGCGGATCACTTCCTTGACCACCTCGCGCACCACCTCGACGGTGTCGACGCGGGCCGGTGCGGCGTGGCTGTCGGGTGCTTCGACCAGGCCCGCAGCTTGCGCGGCCTCGCTTTGTTTGCGCGTGGTGCCGCGCACCGCCACCGGCTTGAGCTTGTGCTTTTGCAGCAGCGCGATCAGGACGGGGAAGTCGATCGCGACATCCAGGCTGGCCAGGTGTGTCAGGTCGATGACGACCGGGTCGCCATTGAACAGGTCGGGCGTGGCGCCGAAGCGGTCGTCCAGCGCCTGGGCCAGGGCCGTCAGGTTGCCTGTCTTGAGCACGAAGGCCTCCAGCGTCAGGGAGGCGCTTTTGACGTCGAACAGGGCCGGTGCGGCGGTGGAGGCTGCCATGGAGATGCGGGCGCGGGTAAAGCGTGAAGTTTAAGGCAGCGCAAGGGGCGCACAGGCAGCGGGTGGTGTTTCGTGGGGTCGGAGCGAGTGCAGCGGCGGGGCTGGGAGGATCGGCGCGATACTGGCCTGGCGAGCGTGTGGTGCGATGCCGTGGCGGCGCGGAAAGGGCAGGGGGCAGGATGTTGCAGTGGGGGGCGTTGAGCGCCGAGCAGATGGGCGTGGTGGTGGCCTTGGGGGCCGGCATGCTGATCGGCCTGGAGCGCGAGCGTCGCAAGGGCCAGGGGCCGCAGCGCGAATCGGCGGGCCTGCGCACCTTCATGGTGGCCGCATTGCTGGGTGTGTGCGCTCAGATCGTGTCAGGTGCGCTGGCGGCGGTGGCGCTTGCAGGGGTGATCATGCTGGCGGCCCTGTCTTACCAGCGCTCGCGTTCTGACGACCCGGGCTTGACGACCGAGTTGGCGCTGGTCACAACGGCCCTCATCGGCATGCTGGCCGTGCCCCTGCCCGAGCTGGCCGCCGCCGCCGCGGTGTTGTTGGCCAGCGTGCTCGCTGCACGTGACCGGTTGCATCACTTCGCCACCCACTGGTTGAGCGAGGACGAGCTGCATGACGGCTTGTTGCTGGCCGCGCTGGCCTTGGTGCTGCTGCCTTTGCTCCCCTCGCAGCCCATCGAGTGGCTGGGGCACTTGTCGCCGCAACGGGTGTTGATGCTGGTCACGGTCATCCTGACCATGCAGGCCGCCGGCCATGTGGCGCAGCGCCTACTGGGGGTGCGGGCCGGTTTGGCGCTGTCAGGGCTGCTCGGCGGATTCGTCTCCAGCACGGCCACCATCAGCGCGATGGGCAGCATGGTGCGCACAGAGCAGGCGGCCTTGTGCCTGGCCTGGTGTGGTGCGGTGCTGTCGATGGCCGCGACCTGGGTGCAGATGCTGTTGATGGCCTCGGTGGTGGCCCCCGCTGCTGTGCCCACCATCGCGCCACTGGTGGCCGTGGGCGTGAGCGTGCCTTTGCTGCTGGGTGCCGCCTTGTGGCGCCATTTCCACGATGCAGGCGCTGCGGTGCCCGGTGCGGTGCAAGCGCCACGCGCACCCCCAACTGCCGGTGGGAGGGGGACGGGTGGTGTGCTGAAGCTGCGCGAGGCCTTGCTGGTGGCCGGCCTGTTGCTCGGTGGGGCGGTGCTGCTGGGCTGGGCCCAGCACCGAGGTGTGGGCGGCTTGTTGCTGGGCACAGCGGTGGCTGCGCTGGCTGACGCGCATGCGCCCATGGTCAGCCTGTTGTCCATGCACGGGGCTGGCGCCTTGCCTGCTTCGCATCTGCTGTTGGGGCTGATGGTGGCCCTCAGCGTCAATGGCGTGACCCGTGCCACGGCAGCGTGGCTGGCGGGAGGCTCGGCCTTCGGGCGCCGCGTGGCAGCCGCCCTGGCCCTGAACATCGGCTTGGCGTGGGCGTGGGTGGCGTGGCAACTCTGAGCGTGCGCAAGCCGGCCGCCAGGATGCACGACGACCACGCAGGTGGGCGCGGGTCCATCCCCGGCAGCGCGGTTCAGCGTGGTTTTTTCTGCGCAGATTTGCGTGCCGGTGCGCCGCGGCCTTCGGCTGGCACCGCGCGTTGCCCGGTGACGCGAGGCGGCAGGCCCGTGTGCTGGGTGAGGATCTGCCCGCGCGCCGGTTGACGCGCCTTGCCTGACAGCTTGGGCAGGTCCCGCGGGTCCCGCTCAGCCTCTTGGCGGGCACTGCCGGCGCGCCGTGCGGTCCCTGAGGGGCCGGTTGGCGACGTGCCATCGTTGCGCTGCACGCGCCCCACCGTCACCACCGAGGTCTTGGTACCGGCCTTGGTCGAGTTCTTGCGCCGCGCACTTTCGTAGGTGCCATCGGTGGCCGGCTGGTAGGTCGGGATCAGGTGGTTGGGGCCATTGCCGATCAGGTCACGGCGGCCCATGGCCATCAGCGCCTCGCGCAGCAGCGGCCAGTTGTTGGGGTCGTGGTAGCGCAGGAAGGCCTTGTGCAGGCGGCGGCGCTTTTCGCCTTTGACGATGTCCACGCGCTCGCCCTTGCGCGCGTCGCGGCTGATGCCTTTGAGCGTGTTGAGCCCCGAGTGGTACATGGCGGTGGCCGTGGCCATGGGGCTGGGATAGAAGGTCTGCACCTGGTCGGCCTTGAAGCCGTTGCGCTTGAGCCAGATGGCCAGGTTCATCATGTCTTCGTCGGTGGTGCCCGGGTGGGCCGCGATGAAGTAGGGGATGAGGTACTGCTTCTTGCCGGCATCGGCGCTGAACTTCTCGAACAGCTCCTTGAAGCGGTCGTAGGCACCCATGCCGGGCTTCATCATCTTGCTGAGCGGGCCGGCTTCAGTGTGCTCGGGCGCGATCTTGAGGTAGCCGCCCACGTGGTGGGTCACCAGTTCCTTGATGTACTCGGGCGAGCGCACGGCCAGGTCGTAGCGCAGCCCGGAGCCGATCAAAATCTTCTTGATGCCGGGCAGGGCGCGGGCGCGGCGGTACATGCGCACCAGCGGGCCGTGGTCGGTGTTGAGGTTGGGGCAGATGTCCGGGTAGACGCACGAGGGCTTTCGGCAGGCGGCCTCGATGACGGGCGACTTGCAGCCGATGCGGTACATGTTGGCCGTGGGACCGCCCAGGTCGGAAATGACGCCGGTGAAGCCCTTGACCTTGTCGCGGATGGTCTCGATTTCGCGCAACACCGAGGCTTCGGAGCGGCTCTGGATGATGCGGCCTTCGTGCTCGGTGATGGAGCAGAAGGTGCAGCCGCCAAAGCAGCCGCGCATGATGTTCACGCTGAAGCGGATCATGTCCCACGCGGGGATGACGGCGTCGCCGTAGCTCGGGTGCGGGGCGCGGGCGTAGGGCAGGTCGAAGACCAGGTCCATCTCGGGCGTGGTCAAGGGGATGGGGGGCGGGTTGATCCAGACCTCGCGCGCGCCAGGGCCTTCGCCGTGGCGCTGCACCAGGGCGCGTGCGTTGCCGGGGTTGGTCTCCAGGTGCAGCACGCGGTTGGCGTGGGCGTAGAGCACCGGGTCTCGCGACACGGCCTCGAACGAGGGCAGGCGGATGACCGTGTGCTCCCGCGGGGGCAGCACGAGCTTGCCGGTGCGAGTCGCCAGGGCCGGGTTAGGCACGATCTTGATCGGCTTGAGGCCAGGCTCTGCCTTGGCCGTCGTCGACTTGGTCGGGTCGAACGCACCCGCGTCTTCGAGCGCGCAGCTTTGGCCTTGTTCGGCCGCCGCCTCGGACATGCCCATGTAGGGGTTGATGTGTTGGTCGATGCGGCCGGGGCGATCGACCTCGGTGGAGTCGAGCTCGAACCAGCCCGCAGCGGTCGGGTCGTTGCGGCGGCGGATGAAGGCGGTGCCGCGCACGTCGGTGATCTGCTCGATGGGCTCGCGCGCGGCCAGGCGGTGCGCGACTTCCACAATGGCGCGCTCGGCGTTGCCGTACAGCAGCAGGTCGGCCTTGCTGTCGGTCAGCACGCTGCGGCGCACCTTGTCGGACCAGTAGTCGTAGTGCGCGATGCGGCGCAGCGAGGCCTCGATGCCACCCAGCACCACGGGCACGCCGGGGAAAGCTTCGCGGCAACGCTGCGAGTACACCGTCGCTGCGCGGTCAGGCCGCTGCCCACCCTGGCCGCCTGGCGTGTAGGCGTCGTCGCTGCGCAGTTTGCGGTCCGCTGTGTAGCGGTTGATCATGGAATCCATGTTGCCTGCCGTCACGCCCCAGAACAGGTTGGGCTTGCCCAGGGCTTTGAAGGGCTCGGCGCTGGTCCAGTCGGGCTGGGCGATGATGCCCACGCGGAAGCCCTGGTTCTCGAGCATGCGACCGATGACGGCCATGCCGAAGCTGGGGTGGTCCACATAGGCATCGCCTGAGACGATGACGACGTCGCAGCTGTCCCAGCCCAGCGCGTCCATTTCGGCGCGCGTGGTGGGCAGGAAGGGCGCCGGGCCGAAGCGCTTGGCCCAGAAGGGCTTGTAGCTGCTCAGGGGCTTGGCGGCAGGGACGGGTGGAGCGACGGTCAGTTCGGGCATGGGGGTGACGCGCCGGGGCGTCTGCAGACAACCCCCGATTGTCGCTCGTTGGGGTGCCTTTTGGAGGGCGAAAGTCCACACTCGCAGTGGTGGTCGCTGCCATCCGCAAATTGAGCACAATGAGGGTCTGTCTCATCCATGCTTTCGGGCTTTGAACATGCAGCGAATTTCGACGCGCCAGCGACTGGCGTCCAGACTGATGACTTTCATGCTGGCTGTGGCCTGTGCCGCCGTGGCCGTGGCGCCCACGGATGCCGATGCCAAGCGCTTGGGCGGCGGCCGGGCGTCCGGCATGCAGCGGCAGACGCCGGCCAAACAGGCCGACACGTCGCCGCCGGCGTCTCCGAACAACGCCACCAATGGGGCAACGCGTCCGGGGCAGACGGCGCCGACCAACGCGGCCACCCCTGCTGGAGCTCAAACGGCAGCTCAACCGGCAGCTCAACCGGCCAAGCGGTCCTGGATGGGCCCCATCGCCGGCTTGGCCGCTGGCCTGGGTCTGGCGGCACTGGCCAGCCACTTCGGTTTCGGTGAAGCGCTGGGCAACTTCATGATGATGGCGCTGCTGGCGATCGTCGCGATGGTTGCCATCGGCTGGATCATGCGCCGGATGCGCGGCGGAGCCTCTGTCGCTGGCCATGGCGCCCAACTGGCAGGCGCTGGCGCCCCCTTCCCGCCGTCGGCTGGTCAGCCCGTGAGCCCGCAGGCGCCCATGGCGCGCGACAGCTTTGCAGCGGGTGGCATGGGCGCGGGGCCGGGCGCCTCGGCCGGATCTGCCGGCGCAGCCTCGACCTCAGCTGGCCAGGCGGCTGTGCCCGCGGGCTTTGACGCCGTCGGCTTCACCCGCATCGCCAAGATGATCTTCATCCGCATGCAGGCCGCCAACGACGATGCCAACCTCGACGACCTGCGCAAGTTCACCACGCCGGAGCTGTTCGCCTCGCTGCGCCTGGACCTGCAAGAGCGCGGTACCGCCAAGCAGCAGACGGACGTGATGCAGTTGGACGCCCAGATCGTGGACACCGCCCAGGAGCAGGGTCAATGGGTCGTGTCGGTGCGTTTCCATGGCCTGATCCGCGAGGAAATCGACCAAGGCGCACAGCCCTTCGACGAACTCTGGCACCTCGTCAAGCCGCTGGACGACAGCCGCGACTGGGCCATCGCTGGCATCACGCCCGCACAGTCCTGAACCGCGGGCCGTCCAGGCCCTGGCTCGGGCCTTGGCCACCGCGGCTGAGCCGCCCACGAAAAAGCCCGTCACGGTGTGCGCCGGACGGGCTTTTTGACTTCCGACGCAAGCCGGAACCGACTGCGTCAGGGGCGGGATGGCGCGATCAGGCCTTCTTGGCCCAAGCCGAGCACCAGCCCTTGGCGTTCACTTGCTTGCCGCCGAGCAGCGGGCACACGCCCCAGGCGTCCTTGCCCTGGAAGAACTGGCAGTTGCCACAGTTGCTGCCGGCCTTGTACGTCGGGTATTTCTTGGCGTCCACTTTGGTGGCGTCGTGCTTGTAGCCCAGACCCACGGCGGCAGGGTCTTTTTCGTCCACCTTGGCTGCATCGGCGGCGCGCACCGAGGTGGCGGCGCCCAGAGCGGCAGCGGCAGGGACGAGGGTCATGATGAACTGGCGACGGCTGGTCATTGAAAACTCCGGTTGGTGGGGGTTGCAGAGGGGTTGACCTTGGGTTGACGCATTTTCGGTTGATTCAAAACAGAACGCCATACCTCAAAATGACTTCACCGAACTCAATCCGAGTTCATTGAAGTGAGAGAGCAGCGTCATGTCTGATTCAATCGATCCGGTCGATGCCGGTATGCCGCGCTACCGTAGCAGTGCGGCTGCACGCATGGTAAACATTCCCGTGGCCACTTTGCGGGTGTGGGAGCGTCGTTACAACGTCGTCGGACCCACGCAAGCGCCCTCAGGCCACCGACTCTATTCCAGTCAGGACGTTCGCCGCCTGGTGCTGATCAAGCAGCTGGTGAACAAGGGCCACGCCATCGGCATGCTGGCGCGGGTCGAAACGGCGCGCCTGCAGGACTTGGTGAACGAGGCCGAGCAGACGGAGTCGGTGCTGACGCGTGGTGCGGCCCTGCCGCTGGCAGCGTCGCCACGTGCCGTCGCGGGGACGTCGTCTCCATCGGTCCGCCTGTTGCTGGTGGGGGCGGGTGCCTCGGCGCGTTGGGGGGAAGCGCTGCGCGGGATCGAAGGGCTGCAGGTGGTAGGCAGCGTCGACGAGAGTGCCGTGTCCGAACTGGCTTTGCAGCAGGTGCAGGCTGACATGGTCCTGGCCGACCTGGGCGCCGTGCACATGGAGTCGGTGGATTGGCTCAGCCGCATGGTGCGTACCGTCGGCGCGCGGCAAATGATCGTCATCTACGGTTTTGCCAACACCCAGGTGCAGGAAGCCCTGCGCGCCCGCGCGGCCGTGCTGCGCCGCTCACCGCTGGCCCCCGACGAGTTCCGCCAGACCGTGCTGGAGACGGTGCGCGGCTGGCGCAGCGTCAGCCAGGCGTTGCTCAGCCTGCCCGACCCCGCACCCGCGCCGCGCTTCGACACCACCGACCTCGTCGAGCTCATCGCGGCCATGCCCAAGGTGGCCTGCGAGTGCCCCAAGCACATGGCGGAACTGGTGACGCTGCTGGGGCAATTCGAGGCCTACAGCGCCGACTGCGAAAGCCGCCAGCCCGCCGATGTGGCGCTGCACGCCTACCTGTACCGCGTGGCCGGTCATGCACGGGCCTTGATGGAGGAGGCCTTGGCCACCGTGGCGCAGGCCGAAGGCGTGGCCGTGCCAGGCCGCAAGGTGACGGCGTGAGTGCCGCTCCCTCCGAGGGGCTGGGCGATCTCGCTTGGTGGTCTGACGGCATGGCGGTGGTGATCGGCGCCTCGGGTGGTGTCGGGTCCGGCCTGGGCGATGCCCTGAAGGCGCTGGCGCCCGGCGGCGCCGACCAAGTGCTGCGCCTGAGCCGGCGCAGCAGCCCGGCGCTGGACCTGCTCGATGAGGCCAGCATCGCCCAGAGCGCGCAATGGGTGCGCGGCCAGGCCGAGGCTGCCAACAAGCCGGTGAGGCTGGTGGTGGATGCCACGGGCTGGTTGCATGGGCAAGGCTGGTCGCCCGAGAAAACGTGGCGACAGCTGGATGCGGCCCACATGGCGCACGCCTTCGCAGTGAATGCCATCGGTCCCGCGTTGGTGATGAAGCATTTTTTGCCGCTCCTGCCACGCCAGGGACGGGCGGTGTTCGCAACCCTGTCTGCCAAGGTGGGCAGCATCGGCGACAACCAGCTGGGCGGCTGGTACAGCTACCGGGCGGCCAAGGCCGCGCTGAACCAGCTGGTGCGCACGTCGTCCATCGAGCTGGCGCGCACGCACCCGCAGGCGGTGTGTGTCGCGGTGCACCCGGGCACGGTCGACACCGCGCTGTCGGCGCCCTTTGCGCGGACCGGCCTGACGGTGCGGCCGCCGGCGGAGGCCGCAGAGCGCCTGCTCGGCGTGTTCGCGGGCTTGGTGCCTGAGCGCAGCGGCCGGCTCATCGACCACACGGGCGGCGATCTGCCCTGGTGAGCACCTTCAGGCGCCGGGAGCCGTGTGGGCGGGCGTCGCCTCGTCGTCTTCCACCAGGAAGCCGCCGCTTTGGTGAGACCACAGCCGCGCATAGAGACCGCCCCGCGCCAGCAAGGAGGCGTGATCGCCCTGCTCCACGATGCGGCCTTGGTCCATCACGATGAGGCGGTCCATCGCCGCGATGGTGGACAGACGGTGCGCCACCGCCACCACGGTTTTGCCCTCCATCAGCTTGTACAGGCTTTCCTGAATGGCCGCTTCGACCTCCGAGTCGAGCGCGCTGGTGGCCTCGTCGAGCAGCAGGATGGGCGCATCTTTCAGCATCACCCGCGCGATCGCGATGCGCTGGCGCTGCCCGCCTGAGAGCTTCACGCCCCTCTCGCCCACATGGGCCTCGAAGCCCTTGCGGCCGTGCGCATCGGACAGGGTCTGGATGAAGTCGGCTGCCTCGGCGCGCTCGGCGGCGCGGTGCATGTCTTCGTCCGACGCATCGGGCCGGCCGTAGAGGATGTTGTCGCGCACCGAGCGGTGCAGCAGCGAGGTGTCTTGCGTCACCATGCCGACCTGGGCACGCACGCTGTCTTGCTGGACCTGGGCGATGTCCTGCCCGTCGATGAGGACGCGGCCCGATTCGACGTCGTAGAAGCGCAGCAGCAGGTTCAGGATGGTTGTTTTGCCGGCGCCCGAGCGCCCGACCAGACCGATCTTCTCGCCGGGGCGGATGTGCAGGTCCAGCCCATCGATGACGGTGCGCTTGCCACCGTAGCTGAAACGGACCTGCTCGAAGCGCACCTCACCCGCGCGCACCTGCAGCGCCGGGGCCCCCGGCTTGTCGACCACGGCCTGCGGTTTGGACAGCGTGTTGATGCCATCCTGCACCGTGCCGATGTGCTCGAACAACGAGGCCATTTCCCACATCATCCAGTGTGAGATGCCGTTCAAGCGCAAGGCCATGGCCGTGGCTGCAGCCACCGCGCCGATGCCGACCTGGCCCTGCACCCACAGCCACAGCGACACGCCGGTGGTGGACAGGATCAGCAGCATGCTCAAGGTGTGGTTGACGACTTCGAAGCCGCTGACCAGGCGCATCTGCGCGTGCACCGTCTTCATGAACTCCTGCATGGCCGAGCGCGCGTGACCGGCCTCGCGGTTGGCGTGCGAGAACAGCTTGACGGTGGCGATGTTGGTGTAGGCGTCGGTGATGCGGCCTGTCATCAGCGAGCGTGCATCGGCCTGGGCGCGGGCCGTGGCGCTCAGGCGCGGCACGAACCACCGCACCGCGCAGGCGTAGAGCAGCAGCCAGCCCAGGAAGGGGCCCAGCAGCCAGCTGTCGAAGCCGCCCACCACGGCCGTCATCGTGACGAAGTAGATGGTGACGAAGACGAGGATGTCGCCGACGATGAAACAGGTGTCGCGCACGGCCAGCGCGGTCTGCATGACCTTGGTGGCCACGCGGCCGGCGAATTCGTCCTGGTAGAAGCCCATGCTTTGGTTGAGCATGAGGCGGTGGAACTTCCAGCGCAGGCGCATGGGGAAGTTGCCGGCGAGGCTCTGATGCTTGAGCAGCGTCTGCAGCCACACGAGCAAGGGACTGGCCATCAGGATCCCTGCCAGCAGCAGCAAGTGCCCCCGCTGATCCACCCAGAGTTGCGCAGGCGGGGTGCGGCTGAGCCAATCCACGATGTCGCCCAGCATGTTGAACAGCAGCGCTTCGAAGGCGCCGATGCTGGCGGTGAGCAGCGTCATGCCCAGCAGGAAGGGGCGCATGCCCTGCGTGTTGGCCCAGACAAAGGCAAAGAACCCCTTGGGCGGCGCCAGCGGGGTGTCTTGCGGGTAGGGGTCAATGCGTCGTTCGAACCAGCTCAGCACGTCGGGAAACTTTCCACAAACCCTGGAGGTTACCGCCTCGCGGCGGCCTTGTCAGGCGTGGGGCTGGCTCAGTAGATCTCGGGCACGAACATGCTGGCCGGCACCGGGTTGCGGATGTAGTCCTCATGGCGCTCGCGCGGGGGCAGGTGCACGGGCTGGTGTTCGACCTCGTGGTATTCGAACTGCGAGAGCAGGTGGTGGATGCAGTTCAGGCGTGCGCGCTTTTTGTCCACGGCTTGAACCACCCACCAAGGCGCCTCGGGGATGTGGGTGCGCTCCAGCATCACTTCCTTGGCACGGGTGTAATCCTCCCAGCGGCGACGGCTCTCCAGGTCCATCGGGCTGAGCTTCCACTGCTTGAGCGGGTCGTTGATGCGGGCCAGGAAGCGCGCGCTTTGCTCTTCGTCGGAAATCGAGAACCAGTACTTGATGAGGCGGATGCCGCTGCGCACCAGCATCTTCTCGAACTCGGGCACGGAGCGGAAGAACTCTTCCAGTTCATCGTCCGAGCAAAAGCCCATGACGCGCTCGACGCCGGCACGGTTGTACCAGCTGCGGTCGAACAGCACCATCTCGCCGGCGGCGGGCAGGTGGCTCACGAAGCGCTGGAAGTACCACTGGGTTTTTTCGCGGTCGTTGGGCGCCGGCAGGGCGGCCACGCGGCACACGCGCGGGTTCAGGCGCTGGGTGATGCGCTTGATGGCGCCGCCCTTGCCGGCCGCATCGCGGCCTTCGAACAGCACGACCACACGCTCGCCGGTGTGAACGACCCAGTCCTGCAACTTGACGAGCTCGCCTTGCAGCCGGAACAGCTCGCGGAAATAGACGCGGCGCGACGCGCGGGCCTCGTCGGTCTGGCCGGCGGGGCCGTCGAGGATGCGGTCATCGACCTCCAGCTCCAGCTCTTCGTCGTAACTGTCGATGACGTCTTCCTGCAGGCGGCGCAGGGTGTCGGCATCGAGCGGGTTGTGCGGCGAGTTCATGGCGGTCTGGGGGCAGCTTGATCAAAACGGGAATGATGCCTTGGGAATGTGTCAAATTGGCGTGGCAGGGCGATTTGCTGAACACCTGTGCACTTGCGTCGCATAATCCGCGTCATCCCTGTTCTCGGGGGCCTCTGGGGCCCCTGTGCGCCCATGCTCAGTTCCCTGGTGTCGTTCGTCAAAGCCTCGGTGGCCAGCGTCGTGCTGGCCGTCAACACGGTGGTCATCTTTTCTTCGATGATCCCGTTCGCCCTGCTCAAGCTGGTGCTGCCGTTCAAGGCTGTGCGCCGCGTGACCGACTTCATGCTCAACGGGCTGGCCAGCTTCTGGATCGCGGTCAATGGCGTCTGGATGGCGGCGGTGGGGCGCACGCGCTGGCAGGTCTCCGGTTTGGAAGGCTTCAGCCCGCGCGGTTGGTACCTGGTGAGCAGCAACCACCAAAGCTGGGTGGACATTCTGGTGCTGCAGAAGGTGTTCCTCGGACGCATTCCTTTCCTGAAGTTCTTCATCAAGCAGGAGTTGATCTACGTGCCGATCATGGGTCTGGCCTGGTGGGCGTTGGACTTCCCGTTCATGAAGCGCCGCGGCGGTGCCTCGGCCCAGAAGGACCTGGAGACCGCGCGCAAGGCCTGTGAGAAATTCAAGGTCATCCCGACCTCGGTGATCAGCTTCATGGAGGGCACGCGCTTCACGCAACAAAAGCACGACCAGCAAAGCTCTCCGTACACGCACCTGCTCAAGCCCAAGACGGGTGGCGTGGGCATGGCGTTGGAGACCATGGGTGAGTTGTTCGACTGCCTGGTCGACGTGACCATCGTGTACCCGCACGGTGTGCCGACGTTCATGGACCTGCTGGCCGGCCGCATCGACGACATCGTGGTGACGGTGCGCCAGCAACCCATCCCCAAGGAATTGTTGGTGAACGCAGAGGGGCGCGCGGCCGACCGTGCCAAGCTGCAGGCCTGGATCAACGGGCTGTGGCAGGCCAAGGATGCCGAGATCGGTCAGATCCTGGCTGGTGTCTCGCCCTCCGTCCGGGGAGCGGGTCAGCGCGCTGCTTGAGCGGGTGAGGCGGCCGACGCTGCTTGTCTCGCTTGTGCCGCCACCAGGGGTGCGCGCAGGCGTTCGAAGTCGCGCGGTGCGACGTACTGCAGCAGCTCTTTGCCCTCGGTGTCGAGGATGACGTCCAGGCCCTTGTCAGGGTAGAGGAAGTGCTCCTGGCGTTCGTTGCTGCGCATGCGTGCGGCGGGCTGGCCGAATCGAGCCAGGATGATCTCGGCGTCCAGGCTGGCCTGTGGGATGAAACTGAGCGACACGATGCGCGCCTGCAGCGCCAGGGCCTCGTCTTCCGGACGCAGCGTGTACTTGCGCGTGGTGCTCTCCATGAACTCGGACTTGAGCGCACGCTCACGCAGCCCTTGCAGCGTAGACGTGGCGGGCAACTCTGCCGTGACGACGAGCTTGCCGGCGATGAAGCCGGCCTGGGCCGGGTCCACGAAGGCTTCCAGCGTGCCGTCTTCGCCGGGCGCTGCGATGATGGCGATCTGGGTGTCGGGGCCGAAACGCTGGCGTACATCGGCCAGGGTGCCGGTGCCCAGCGCGAGGCCCAGCGCCACGCTGCTGCCGTCTGTGTTCACCGCCACCTGCCAGGGCAGCGGGGTGGCCGAGACCGAACCGGCCTTGTCCGGACTGCCGCCGGGGGCCGAGCCGAGCCACTGGGGGCCGCGCACGATGGCCGCGCCTGCCAGCAAAGACAAGGCTGTGGCGGCCAGGATGGTGGACCAGGTTTTCATGCGCGCCAGCCTGTGTCAATGCGGTCGAGCTTGCGGATCAAGGCGGGCCACACGAATGCGCCGCCCATGCCACCGGTCTGAACCTTCATGGCGTGGGCCACGCCTTGCACGATCTGCGGGTTGACCTCGGTGAGCGGCACGCCGCCGCTTTGCGCGGCCAGCTGGATCTGGCAGGTGCTCTCGAAGATGTACATGTGCAGGAAGGCGTCGGCGATGGTGCGGCCCACCGTGAGCAAGCCGTGGTTGCGCAGCATGAGGAAGTTCTTGTCGCCGAGGTCGGCCTGCAGGCGCGGCTTCTCGTCCTCGCGGAAGGCCACGCCTTCGTAGTCGTGGTAGGCCAGCGAGGCCAGCACAAAGGTGCTTTGCTGCGAGATGGGCAGCACGCCATCGCGCTGCGCCGACACGCCCACGCCGGCACGCGTGTGGGTGTGCAGCACGCAGCCCGCATCTTCACGCACGGCGTGGATGGCGCTGTGGATGGTGAAGCCGGCCGGGTTGACGGGGTGGGGCGAATCGCTCAGCTTGTTGCAATCCTGATCCACCTTGACGAGGCTGGAGGCCGTGATCTCGTCGAACATCAGCCCATAGGGGTTGATGAGGAAGTGGTGCTCAGGCCCTGGGATGCGCGCCGAGATGTGGGTGAAGACGAGGTCGCTCCAGCCGTACAGCGCCACCAGGCGGTAGGCGGCGGCGAGGTCGAGGCGGAGTCGCCACTCTCCGGGGCTGACCTGGTTCTGCAGGGAAGGGGTGTTCATGCCTGTCTCCTGGATGGGTCTTGGGCGGTGGTGAACGTGGCGTCGAGCTGTTGGCGCAGCACGTTTTTCTGTACCTTGCCCATGGCGTTGCGGGGCAGCTCGGTCACGCTGAAGATGCGCTTGGGGCACTTGAAGCCGGCCAGCTCGTTCTTGATGGCGTGCAGCAGCGTGGCTTCGTCCAGCGTGTGACCCGGTACAGGCACGATGGCCGCGACCACGCCTTCACCGAAGTCCGGGTGGGGCACGCCGACCACGGCCGATTCGGCCACGCCTGGCAGCTTGTCGAGGTGGCTTTCGACCTCGGCGGGATAGACGTTGAAGCCGCCGCTGATGATGAGGTCCTTGGCGCGGCCGACCAGGTGCACGTAGCCGTTGGCGTCGATGCGGCCGACGTCGCCGGTGCGGAACCAGCCGTCGTCGGTGAAGGCTTCGGCGGTCTTGTCGGGCAGGCCAAGGTAGCCGCCAAACACATTGGGGCCTTGCACTTCGACGTGGCCGACGGCGTTGCTGTGCACGGCCTGGCCCGCGTCATCGACGATGCGCACACCCACGCCGGGCAGTGCGCGGCCGACGCTGCCTCTGAGGCGCGTGCCTTCGGTGGGGCGGCAGGGGTTGGAGCACAGCATGCCCGTCTCGCTCATGCCGTATCGCTCGAGGATGGTGTGGCCGGTGCGCTGGGCGAAGTCTTCAAACGCAGCGGGCAGCAGGGGCGCGGAGCCGCTGACGAACAGTCGCATGTGGGCTGTGGTCTCTGCGCTCAAGGCCGGCGAGGCCAGCAGGCGGCCGTACATGGTGGGCACGCCCATGAAGAGGGTGGCGCGCGGCGCATGGGTGTCGGTGATCTGGGCGAGCACGGCGTTCGCGTCGAACTTGTCCAGCCACCGCATGGGGGTGGCCGACAGCAGCGCGCAGTGGCAGGCCACGAACAGGCCGTGGATGTGGAAGATGGGCAGGGCGTGCACCAGGCAGTCGTCCTGGCGCCAGTCCCAGTGGCGCAGCAGCGTTTGCGCGTTGCTCAGCAGGTTGCCGTGGCTGAGCATGGCGCCTTTGCTGCGGCCGGTGGTGCCCGAGGTGTAGAGGATGGCGGCGAGGTCGCCGAGGTCGCGTGGCGCCACGGTGTGCACATCGCTGTGCAGGGCGGCATGCGTCAGGAGGCTGCCCGAGCGGTCGTCGCTGAGCGTGAACAGGTGCCCCACCTGGCTGTGCGCGGCCAGCGGGATCACCCACTCCTGGTCGGCCGGACGGCACACCAGCATGGCGGGGCGGGCGTCTTCCAGGAAGTGCGTGAGTTCGGCGGCGCGGTAGGCCGGGTTCAGCGGCAGGTAGGCGCAGCCGGCGCGCAGCGTGGCCAGGTAGAGCAGCAGCGACTCGACCGATTTGTCCACGTGCGCGGCCACCACGGGCGGGCGCCCCTCGCGGCCACGCAGGCGCAGGCTGTCGATCAGGTTGGCCATCATGGCCGTGGCGCGGTCGAGGTCCTGCCAGGTGTAGGCCAGGCCCTGCTCCGTCAGGATGGCGACATCCTCGCCTTGGACGGGCCAGGCGGCTTGCAGCGCGGTGAACAGGTTCATGGGCAGAGGCTCCTTCAGGGTGGCGCTCCTTGCGCCGTCCGTAAAGGTAACTCAAGCCGCGTCGTTGGCCGCGCGCAGGGAAGGCGGTTCGTGCCCGTTAGGCTGGCCATCGTGGCGGTACAGGCACACGCGGTTGCGGCCTTCCCGCTTGGCGGTGTAGAGCGCCTCGTCTGCGTGGGCCAGCATGGCGTCGACGTCGTGGTGTTCGGGGCGCCACTGCACGGCACCGATGCTGACGGTGGCGTAGATGGTCTGACCATTGAACTCGATGGCGCGCTGGTCCAGGGCCTCGCGGATGCGCTCCAGCGCGACCATGGCCTCGTCCTGCGGCGTGGACGTCAGCATCACGGCGAACTCTTCGCCACCGATGCGCGCGGGGGTGTCGGTGTCCCGCAGCGAAGCGCGCAGCACCTCGGCGAAGACCTTGAGCACGGCATCGCCCGCGGCGTGGCCGTGGGTGTCGTTGATGTGCTTGAAGTGATCCAGGTCCATCAGTGCCACGGTCAGGGGCGTGGCGTAGCGGCGTGTCTGGGTGAGGCCCGCTGCGGCCACGTCGAAGAAGTGTCGGCGGTTGGCCAAACCGGTGAGCGCATCGCGGCTGGCGAGGCGGTGCAGTTCCTGCTCGGCATTCACGCGGGCGGTTTCCTGGTCGCGGGCGTGGAACAGGGTGCCCAGCGTGACCACCAAGGGCTCGAGCAGCTGCACCAGGGTTTCGTCAAAGCCTTCGGGGCGGTTGCCCAGGCCGATCATGCCCACCACCTTGTTGTCGAAGCGGATGGGCAGGCCCAGGAAGTTCTTCAGTTCGGCGTGGCCCTCGGGCAGGCCCCGGCTGGCCGGGTGGCTGGGCAGGTGGTTGGCCATGACGACTTCGTTGGCCGTCACAGCATGGCCGAAAAGGTTGTCGAGCCGCGTGAAGAGGAGGCCGTCCTCGCGCTGCTGGTGGCTGGGGCCTGGTGCGACGTGGTGGTCGCGCCAGCCGGCCTCGGAAATGGTGGGCACCAGCAAGTGTTGCTCGCCGTTGGGACCATGCTGCACCACGCCGATGAAGCCGACCACGCACTCGCTGATCTTCAACAGGGGCTCGAACAGCGCCTCGCAGGCGTCGTGCACGCTGCGGTTGAGCAGGAAGGAGGCCTGCGCCTGGTTGAGCAGGTCCAGCAGCTGGCGCTGGCGGTTGCGCAGCGCTTCTTTTTGCTTGTCTTCGGTGATGTCGATGAGGGTGCCAACGACGCGCAGGGCGCGGCCCTGGCGGTCGTACTCGACGACGCGACCGTAGCTGCGTACCCAGATGTGGTGACCGCGCTTGTGGCGGATGCGGTATTCCAGCGCGACGACGTCGCCGGAGCCTTGGCGGTGCTCTTGCGTCGCGCGTTCGATGTGCACGCGGTCGTAAGGGTGGACGCGGTCCATCCAGCCCAGGTTGCTGTGTTCCAGTTCGTCTTCTCGGAAGCCCAGCATGGCGGCTGCGCGTGAGTTCAGCATGCGCTCCTGGGTGGCGTAGTTCAGATCCCAGGTGCCGATGCGGGCGGACTCCAGCGCCAGGTACAGGCGCTCCTTGGTGGCCTCGATGGCCGACTCCAGTTGCTTTTGCCGTGTCAGGTCGAACAGGTAGCTGCGGATGCGCAGCAGGCGACCGTCAGCGTCGCGGTCGGCCTGGCTGACCTGGTGGAGCCAGCGCGGGTGGCGTCCGGCCTGCTTGAGGCGGAAGCTCAGCTCTAGCGAGGGCAGCTCGCCCACCGCGTGGCTGCTCAGTCCGGTCAGGACGAGGTCTTGGTCATCCGGGTGGACCAGGCTGTCAAAAGCCTTGCCCGCGCGCAACTGCTCGGCAAACGTGTCGCCCAGGATGCCACCCAGGTTGGCCGACAGATACACGGGTTTGGGCGGCACGGACGCGTCCCACACCATGGCGCCCACGGGGCCGGCGGCGAAGAGGGCACGCTCACGCTGGATCTGCCGACGCTCGCGGTGCTGGGCAAGCTGGCTATGCGCAAGGTCGGCAAAGCGCGCCAGCAACTGCAGCTTGCGCTCATCGAAATCGTGCCGGGGGCGTTGGTCCATCACAGACAGGGTGCCCACCACCTGGCCCTCGAACACCAGCGGCACACCCGCATAGAAGCGCAGCGGCGGGAGGCGGCGGCTGACGAGGTCGTTGTCGGCGAAGCGTTCGTCCAGGCGCAGGTCATGCGCGAGGATGGTGCGGCCCGAGGCCACCACATGGGCGCAGAAGCTGTCCTGGCGTGGCCATTGCGTCAGGTCCAGGCCGTGGTGCGACAGGATGCGCAACAGGGCGCGCTCCACCAGCGAGACGAGGCAGAACGGCACCTCGAGCACCTCGGCGGCCAGCGCGGTCACGCGGTCGAGGTCAGCGTCGGGGCCCGTGTCCAGCAGGTCCAGGTCCTGCAGGACCGCCAGTCTGAGGTCTTCGTCCCTGGGCAGGGGGGCTGCGGGCATGCTGCAAGGCTCCGTTGCGGGTGGCGTCCGTGCACGATGGCATCAAAAGTAAGCGCAATGTTACAAGTAAGCGCGTGGCGTTTGCGTGACGTGTCGGCCGCATTTGCAAGTGGCATCCCGCGCTGTGCCGGTCGATTTCAGCAGGTGAACAAATCCGTTTTTTCGTGGGGCGGACGCATCAAAAAAGGCGCGCCAGCGTGTGCCGTGCGCGCCTGTGACCGTTGCCAGAGTGGGCGACGTGCCAAGGTCAGACGTCGATGGCCGCGGCCGACCCTGCCTGTTTGCGCAACTCGAACTTCTGGATCTTGCCGGTGGAGGTTTTGGGCAACTCGCCGAACACCACCGCGCGGGGGATCTTGAATCCAGCCAGGTGCTGGCGGCAGTGCGCCACGATGTCTTCGGCCGTGACCTGGGCGCCGGCTTTGAGCTCAATGAAGGCGCAGGGTGTCTCGCCCCATTTCTCGTCGGGCTTGGCGACCACGGCGGCGGCCATCACGGCAGGGTGGCGGTAGAGCACGTCCTCCACCTCGATGGACGAGATGTTCTCTCCGCCCGAGATGATGATGTCCTTGCTGCGGTCCTTGATCTTGACGTAGCCGTCGGGGTACATCACGGCCAGATCCCCCGTATGGAACCAGCCTCCGCGGAAGGCCTCCTCCGTGGCTTTCGGGTTCTTGAGGTAGCCCTTCATCGTGATGTTGCCGCGGAACATGATCTCGCCCATGGTCTCGCCGTCGGCGGGCACGGGCTGCATGGTTTCGGGGTTCATCACGGCGATGCCGCGCTGCAGGTGATAGTTCATGCCCTGGCGCGCGTTCAGGCGGGCGCGCTCGCCCACGTCCAGCGCATCCCACTCGGCGTGCTTGACGCACACGGCGGCCGGGCCGTAGATCTCGGTCAGGCCATAGACGTGGGTGAGGTCGAAGCCCATCTGCTCCATGCCTTCGATCATGGCGGCGGGCGGTGCGGCTCCGGCGACCATGGCCTTGACCTGGTGCGTGATGCCCTGCTTGAGTTCGGCGGGCGCCGCCACCATCGCCGCGTGCACGATGGGGGCGCCGCAGTAGTGGGTCACGCCATGCGCGCGGATGGCATCGAAGATGGCTTTCGGATCGACGCGCCGCAGGCAGACGTTGACGCCTGCGCGCGCCGCGACCGTCCAGGGGAAGCACCAGCCATTGCAGTGGAACATGGGCAGCGTCCACAGGTAGGTGGCGTGCTTGGGCATGTCCCATTCCAGGATGTTGGAGATGGCGTTGGTGGCCGCGCCGCGGTGGTGGTAGACCACGCCCTTGGGGTTGCCGGTGGTGCCCGAGGTGTAGTTCAGGCTGATGGCGTCCCATTCATCGTCGGGCAGCTGCCAGGCGAAGTCGGCGTCGCCCTCGGCCACCAGGGCCTCGTACGTCAGGCTGCCGATGGGGCCGCCCTTGCCGGTGAACAGGGCGTCTTCGGTGTCGATCACCAGCACGGGCTCGGTGCGCTGGCGCAGGGCCAGGGCCTGGGCCATCACCCCGCTGAATTCGGGGTCGACGATGACGACCTTGGCCTCGCCGTGGTCGAGCATGAAGGCGATTGCTTCGGGGTCCAGGCGGGTGTTGAGCGTGTTGAGCACCGCGCCCGCCATGGGGATGCCGAAGTGGGCCTCAACCATGGGCGGCGTGTTGGGCAGCATCACCGCGACCGTGTCTCCCTGGCCGATGCCACGGCGTTGCAGCGCACTGGCGAGTTGCCGGCAGCGGGCGTACGTCTGACCCCATGTCTGGCGCAGTTCTCCGTGGACGATGGCGGTTCGCTGCGGGTACACCAACGCGGTGCGTTCAATGAACGACAGCGGGCTGATGGGCGCGAAGTTCGCGGGGGTTTTGGGCAGGTCTTGCGCGTAGATGTGGCTGGCAGGATGCTGGGCGGACATGGGTGGGTTCTCCGAGGGTGAGGGCCGTTCCTTGTGGGAACGCCGGCATCCTGCCCCATGGAAACCCTGCACGCATCGGGCGAATCCCCTGAACACCGAGGTGTCTTGCGCCCCAGTTCAGACGGCTTGACCTGCGTCAGGGGCCCCATCGTCGCCAGGTACCACCTGGATGCGCGCATGGCCCATGGACACGACCTGGCCGGCGCGGATTTTGGCGGTTTTGCGCAACTCGTCTTGGCCGTCCACCTGCACCAGGCCGTCTGCCACCATCAGCTTGGCCTGGCCGCCGCTGTTGGCCAGACCGCAAGCCTTGATGAGCCGGTCAAGGGTGATGAACTCCCCACGCAGGGGGAAGGTGATCTGTTGGAGTCGGGACATGGCGCAGGGTGCGAACGGGAGGCGATGGCACCGAGGGAAAACCGCGGCGCCCGGAGGCTGGGAAGCATGTCACGAAACATGCACAATCCCGCCATTGTGGCGTTGGCTGTGATCAGAATGAAAAGAACCGATTTGGTGAAGAACCTCGCGAAAAAGATCGAGGTGAAGATGCAGGCGGCGGGCGTGCCCGGCCGATTCGCCCAGGGGGCGTCGCAGTTGCCAGACCGCCGCGAGCAGCGCAAGCTCGACCAGGCCGCCGGCTTGGTGCCGTTTGCCGTGAAGCTGCACAGCGATCTGGTCAAGCAGGTGCAGGCCCTCGCCGCAGCGGGTGGCGGCAACCTGAACGCCGTGGTGGACCGCTTGCTGCGCGCAGGACTGAGCGCAGCCGTTGCCGACGTGCCGGTCGCGCAGGCAGTGGGCAAGCGGGTTGCCGGAGAAAAGCTTGCTGCAAAGAAGGCCCCAGCCAAGAAGGCGGCCACCGAGACAGTGACGGCAAAGAATGCACCGGCCACCAAGGTGGCTGCAAAAAAGGTGGCTGCAAAAAAGATCGCTGCAAAAAAGGCCCCCACGAAAAAGACGGCCACCCAGGCCGCCCGCTGAGACCAATCACCCCGACCGATGGAGACCGACATGAACCGACCCATGATGCACCTGGTGGACCCCCAGACCGGCGAGTCCAACCCCGCCGACATCCGTCGCGTCTTTGAATCGCAGGAGGCCACCGCCGTGGCTTGGCGCGAATCGACGATCGCCGAGCGCATCGCGCGCCTGAAGAAGCTGCGCGACGCCATGATGGCCCGCCGTGAGGACTTCTACGCGGCCTTCCAGAAGGACTACCGCAAGCCCTCGGCCGAGGTCGAAGCCACCGAGTTCATGCCGGTGCTCGACGAAATCCGCCACGCCATCGGCAGCCTGAAAAAATGGGCCCAGCCGAAGCGCGTGTGGCCGACCATGGCCACGGCCTTCACGCAAAGCTGGATCGAGGTGCAGCCGCGCGGCCGCGTGCTCATCGTCGCGCCCTGGAACTTCCCGCTCAACCTGTGCTTCGGCCCGCTGGTGTCGGCCCTGGCCGCGGGCAACACCGTCATCCTCAAGCCCTCGGAGATGACACCCGCCGTCAGCACGGTGATGGCCGAAATCATCGCCAGCACCTTCCCGTCCAACGAGGTGGCCCTGTTCGAAGGCGCGCTGCCGACTTCGCAGGCGCTGCTGGACCTGCCCTTCGACCACATCTTCTTCACCGGCTCGCCCGCCGTGGGCAAGGTGGTGATGGCCGCGGCCGCCAAGCACCTCACCAGCGTCACGTTGGAGCTGGGAGGCAAGTCGCCCGTCATCGTCGATGAAACCGCCGACCTGAAACTGGCCGCCGAAACCCTGATGTGGGGCAAGCTGGCCAACTGCGGCCAGATCTGCGTGGCGCCTGACCACGTCTTTGTGCACGAGTCGGTGAAAGACCGGTTCGTGCAGGCCTGCCGCGCCGTGATCGCCACGCGCTACGGCGCCACGCCAGAGGCGCAGCGCAGCAGCCCGCACTTCGCCCGCGTCATCAACCAGCGCCACACCCAGCGCATTGCTGGCCTGCTGAGCGATGCGCAGACCCGTGGCGCCAAGGTGCTGCTGGGCGGCGAGGTCGATGTGGCCCAGTGCTACATCGCGCCCACGCTGCTGGAGCAGGTGCCGCGCGAGGCCAACATCATGTCGGAGGAAATCTTCGGCCCGGTGCTGCCCATCATCACCTACCGCAACGTCGACGAAGTGGTGCGCGAGATCAACGCGAACCCCAAGCCGCTGGCGCTGTACGTGTTCAGCACGAACAAGGCGCGCACCCGCCGCCTGATCGAGCAGACCAGCTCGGGCGGCGTGGCCATCAACCACTGCGTGCTGCACTACGCCCACGGCAACCTGCCTTTCGGTGGCGTGAACAACTCCGGCATCGGCAGCGCCCACGGCGAGTACGGCTTCAAGGCTTTCTCGCACGAGCGTGCCGTGCTGAAGTCGGGCCCGGTGCTGATGGCCAAACTTTTCTTCCCGCCCTACACCGGCTGGAAGCAGAAGGTCATCCGCTGGACAGTGGACTCGCTCAAGCTGCCGGCCCTGTTCTGACCCCGCACCGGCCTCGCGCCCACCGCGCTGTCGGCAGCCTCCATGCGCTTGACCGATAATCTCGGCCCATCCGTGGGTCTCAGCCCGCCACCCTGGCGGGCTTTTTGCTTCGTGCCTGAGCTGTGGACATCTTCATTCAGCAACTGATCAACGGCCTGGTGCTGGGCAGCATGTACGCCCTTGTCGCACTGGGCTACACGATGGTGTACGGCATCATCAACCTCATCAACTTCGCCCATGGCGAGGTCTTGATGGTGGGCGCGTTGGTGAGCTGGACCGTGGTCACGGCCTTGGGCGACACCGGCTGGCCCGGCTGGGTGCTGCTGAGCCTGTCCCTGGTGGCGGCGGTGCTCGTGTGCATGGCGCTGAACGTGGCCATCGAGAAGCTCGCTTACCGGCCCTTGCGCAACGCGCCCCGCCTGGCGCCGCTGATCACGGCCATGGGCATGTCGCTGCTGCTGCAGACCCTGGCCATGATCCTCTGGAAGCCGGACTACAAGCCGTACCCCATCCTGCTACCCGACGAGCCCTACGAGTTCATGGGCGCGACCATCAACCTGGTGCAAATCCTCATCCTGGGCGTGACGGCGCTGACGCTGGCCGGCCTGATGGCGCTGATCCACGGCACCTCGCTGGGCCGGGCCATGCGCGCCACGGCAGAGAATCCCAAGGTGGCCCAGCTGATGGGCGTGCGACCTGACCGTGTGATCTCGGCGACCTTCATGATCGGTGCCGCGCTGGCCGCGCTGGCGGGCGTGATGTGGGCGGCCAACTACGGCTCGGTGCAGCACACCATGGGCTTTTTGCCCGGCTTGAAGGCCTTTACCGCGGCGGTCTTCGGGGGCATTGGCAACCTGGGCGGTGCGGTGGTGGGCGGCGTGCTGCTGGGCGTCATCGAGGCGCTGGGCGCGGGCTACATTGGCGAGCTCACGGGCGATGTGCTGGGCAGCAACTACCAGGACATCTTCGCCTTCACGGTGCTGATCCTGGTGTTGACGCTGCGCCCGCAAGGTCTGCTGGGCGAGCGTGTGGCAGACCGGGCGTGAGGGCGTGAGGGAGATGACATGCGTGCATTGATGCAATCCTCCTCGGGCATGCCCCGCCTGCGCCTGTTCATCGGCTGCGCCCTGGCCCTGGCCGTCCTGCCCTTGGCCTTGCAACCCCTGGGCGAGGCCTGGGTGCGCATCCTGGACACGGCGCTGCTCTACATCCTGCTGGCCCTGGGCCTGAACATCGTGGTGGGTTTTGCTGGGCTGCTCGACCTGGGTTACATCGCTTTCTACGCCGTGGGCGCCTACCTGTTCGCGCTGTTGGCCTCACCGCACCTGACCGACAACCTGCCGGCCCTGGCCGCCATGTTCCCCCATGGCCTGCACTTGCCGCTTTGGGGCGCCATCCCGCTGGCCGCGGTGGCGGCGGGGTTGTTTGGCATGTTGCTGGGCGCGCCCACGCTGAAGCTGCGCGGCGACTACCTGGCCATCGTCACGCTGGGGTTTGGCGAAATCATCCGCGTGTTCATGAACAACCTGGACGCGCCCATCAACATCACCAACGGCCCCAAGGGCATCAACAGCATCGACCCCATCCACTTTGGCAGGGTCAGCCTGGGTGAGCCGTGGTACCTGCCTGCGTGGTTGCCTGCTGGCCTGGAGGGGGTGGCGCTGCCGCCCGTGACGCTGCACTACTACCTCTTCCTGCTGATCGTGGTGGGTGCGGTGGTGTTGACCCAGCGCCTGCACGACTCCCGCTTGGGCCGTGCCTGGGTGGCCATCCGCGAGGATGAGATTGCTGCCAAAGCCATGGGCCTGAACACGCGCAACCTCAAGCTGCTGGCCTTCGGCCTGGGCGCGATGTTCGGTGGCGTGTCGGGCGTGCTGTTCGCCAGCTTCCAGGGCTTTGTCTCGCCCGAGTCGTTCAGCCTGCAGGAGTCGGTGCTGGTGGTGGCCATGGTGGTGCTGGGCGGGCTGGGCCACATCCCGGGGGTCGTGCTGGGGGCCTTCCTGCTGGCTGCACTGCCCGAGGTGCTGCGCCAGGTGGCTGGGCCGCTGCAGGCGATGACGGACGGACGCCTGGACGCGGCCATCCTGCGGCAGTTGCTGATCGCGCTGGCCATGATCGGCATCATGCTGGTGCGCCCGCGCGGGCTGTGGCCCTCGCCACGCCATGAAGACCAGCTGATGCCGGACGTGGCTGACGCGGCCAAGGCCGGGGAGGGCGCGCGGTGAACATGGTGACCGACATGGGCACGCTGGACACGCGCGAACCCCTGCTCGACGTCAGCGGCGTGGGCAAGCGTTTCGGCGGTGTGCAGGCGCTGAGCGAGGTGGGCCTGCGCATCCAGGCGGGCCAGGTGCACGGCCTGATCGGGCCGAACGGCGCGGGCAAGACCACCTTCTTCAACACCATCACCGGCCTGGTGCCCAGCGACAGCGGGCGCTTTGCTCTGGCAGGCCGCGCCTACAAGCCCACCGCCGTGCACAAGGTCGCGGAGGCGGGCATCGCTCGGACCTTTCAGAACATCCGCCTCTTCGCCGACATGAGTGCGCTCGACAACGTCCGTGTGGGCCGCCATGTGCGCACCCGCGTGGGCTGGTGGCAGGCCGTGCTGCGCACGAAGGCCTTTGTGCACGAGGAGATGCTGATCGAGCGCGATGCCCGCGCCTTGCTCGATTTCGTCGGCTTGGGAGACAAGGCCTTGCAGACGGCCCGCACCCTGAGCTATGGCGATCAGCGTCGCCTGGAGATCGCCCGCGCCCTGGCCACCGAGCCCAAGCTGCTGGCCCTGGACGAGCCCGCCGCCGGCATGAACGCCACCGAGAAGCTGGCCCTGCGCGAGCTGATCGAGCGCATCCGCCAGGACGGCCGAGCCGTGCTGCTCATCGAGCACGACGTCAAGCTGGTGATGGGCCTGTGCGACCACGTCACGGTGCTGGACCAGGGCCGGGTGATTGCCAGCGGCACGCCCGCCGAGGTGCAGCGTGACCCCGCCGTGATCGCGGCCTACCTGGGCACGGGAGTCCACGCATGAACGTTGCAACACCTCTGCTGGAACTGCGTGGCCTGCGCATCGCCTACGGCGGCATCCAGGCCGTCAAGGGCCTGGACCTGCACCTGAACGCCGGTGAGTTGGTGAGCCTCATCGGCGCCAATGGCGCGGGCAAAAGCACCACGCTCAAGGCCATCTGCGGCCTGCTGGCACCAAGTGGCGGCGAGGTCCGTTACCTAGGCCAGGCGGTGCACGCCCAAGGCCCATGGGAGCTGGTGGCGCAAGGGCTGGTGATGGTGCCCGAGGGCCGCGGCATTTTCGCGCGCATGAGCATCGAAGAAAACCTGCGCATGGGCGCCTACCTGCGCCGCGATGGCGAGGTCGAGGCCGACATCGACTCGGTCTACCAGCGCTTCCCTCGCCTGAAAGAGCGCCACCGCCAGCTGGCGGGCACGCTCTCGGGTGGCGAGCAGCAGATGCTGGCGATGGGCCGCGCCTTGCTGGCCCGCCCCAAGCTCTTGCTGCTGGACGAGCCCACCATGGGCCTGGCCCCGATCATCGTGGACCAGATCTTCGAGGTGGTGCGCGACGTGCACGCCCAGGGCGTGACCGTGCTGCTGGTCGAGCAGAACGCCCAGCGTGCGCTGGAGATGGCCGACCGCGCCTATGTGCTCGACTCGGGCGAGCTGGTGCTGCAAGGCCCGGCGCGCGAACTGCTCAACGACGCGCGGGTGAAGGCGGCCTATCTGGGTGCTTGAGTGTGTCCATGCCGGGCGTCTGTCGGCAGGCTGTGCGGCGATTTGCTAGGCTTCAGGCCTTCTCACCCAGGAGCTGTCCCGTGCTGTTACGCCCTCTTTCCGTCTGCTGTGCTGCCCCGCTGCGCGCTTTTGCCATCACCGTTGCCGTCAGCGGCTGTGCATGGGCTTCGTCACCATCCGCGCAGGCCAAACAGGCGCGCTTCACCGGCCCGGATCTCAGTGGCGTCTACGACTGCCAGGGGCAGGACCACCACGAAGGCCCGTACACCGCAACCGCGACGCTCGAGCTCGTGCCGGCACAGAGCACCGGGCCTTTCGGTGCTTACCGGTTCACGTTGGACGTGCCGGGCTACGGCAGCTACCCCGGCCATGCCTCGGTGCGTGGCACTCAAGCCGCTATCTACTTCGCCTTGACCGACCAAAGCACAAAGGACTACGGCACGGGCATCGCCCAATTCAGGAAGAACGCCAAAGGCAAGTGGACCTTTGACAAGCACTACTTCGAGCCCGAATTCAAGGGCGGCAACTTCGGTGACGAGCGCTGCGTGCAACGCTGAAGGCAAGCGGCCAGGCGCGCCCCTGCAGTTCACCGTGGTGGGGCGCGCTCTGCGGGCCTGACGCTCACCCCAGCGCGGCCGTGATCTTCTCCGCCAGGCCCAGCAGATGGGCGCGGTCGGCCATCACGGTGGCGTGCGGCTTGCGCAGGTCGGCAATGGAGCCAGGGATGACGTGGATGTGGAAGTGCGGCACGGTCTGGCCGGCTTCGGGGCCGTTGAGCTGCATCAGCACCACGCCCTCGGCGCCCAGGCCTTTCTTCTGCGCGTTGCCGATGCGGCGCACCGTGGCCATGCAGGCCGCGGCGGCTGCGTCGGAGAGCTCGAAAATCGTCGTGGCCGGCTCCTTCGGAATCACCAGGGCGTGACCGTCGGTCTGCGGCATGATGTCCATGAAAGCCAGGGTCAACTCGTCTTCGTACAGCTTGATGCTTGGGATCTCGCCGCGCAGGATCTTGGCAAAGATGTTGTTCGTGTCGTAGGCCATGGGGTGTCCTCAGGGGTGGGTCGGCAGGGGTCAGGCGGCGTGCTTGTCGGCCTCGCTGGTGAAGGCGTCGGCGTAGAAGAACTCGTCGGGCAGGCCGGCCTGTGCGGTGAAATCCTCACGGGCCGATTGCACCATCACCGGTGCACCGCAAGCATAGACCTCGTGCCGTGACAGGTCGGGGAGGTCTGCCAACACCGCTTGGTGGACGAAGCCGGTGCGGCCCGTCCAGGCATCTTCCGGCTTGGGCTCCGAGAGCACGGGCACGTAGGTGAGCCAATCGCACTCGGCGGCCTGCTGCACGGCCCAATCGTGCAGGTAGAGGTCGGCGCGGCTGCGGCAGCCCCAGTACAGCACGGTGGGGCGGTTGATGCCCTTGAAGCGCATGTGCTCGACGATCGCCTTGATCGGGGCAAAGCCCGTGCCCGACGCCAGCAGCACGATGGGGCGCTCGGACTCCTCGCGGAGGAAGAAGGTGCCTTGTGGGCCCTCGATGCGCAGGATGTCCTTGGGCTTCAGCTCGCCGAACACATGGTCGGTGAACAGGCCGCCGGGCATGTGCCGGATGTGCAACTCCATGCCGTTCACGCCCGCCTCCTTGACCATGTGGGGCGCGTTCGCCATCGAGTAACTGCGGCGCACGCCGTCTTTGAGGATGAATTCGATGTACTGGCCCGCGCGGAAGCCGAAGGTGTGCGTGGCCGGCAGTTGCAAGCGCAGCACCATGACGTCCGGGGCGGCGCGGGTGAGGCTGGTCACGCGGGTGGGCATCTTCACGACGGGGTGGTCGCCGAGGCCCACGACCTGGCGGGATTCGATGACGAGGTCAGTCTGCGGCGTGGCGCAGCAACTCAGCATCCAGCCCGCTTCCTCTTCGGCAGCGCTCAGTGCCTTGGCCTGGTGGGCACCGTGGATGACGCGTCCCTCGAGCAGCTTGCACTTGCAGGAGCCGCAGGCGCCATCCTTGCATCCGTAGGGCAGGCCGATGCCGGCCGTGAGGGCGGCGCCCAGCACGGTCTCGTCGCGCTGCATGTCGAAGGTGCGGCCGCTGGGCTGGAGGGTGACCTGGAAACTCATGGAGAACCTTGGAGGGTGAAAGCGCCCGCGAGCGCAGACAATCGGGGTCTGGATTTTCGCTCATCCCCGCACTCGTTGTGCCGCCGCTGCCATGCTCCATCCGACACCCCACCGCCACAGCCGCTTTCGTCGCAGCCGCGTCCTCATCGTTGGGTGCGGTGATGTGGGTCTGAGGGCCGCACGCTGCCTGCTGCCGCGCTGCCGTGTGCTGGCACTGACGTCCTCGCCCGAGCGGGTGGCCATGTTGCGCGCAGCCGGCATCACGCCCCTGCGCGGCAACCTCGACGATGCCGGCAGCCTGGCGCGGCTGGCAGCCCTCGCGCCCCGGGTGCTGCACCTGGCGCCGCCACCCAGCCAAGGCGAGACCGACCCACGCACGGCGCGTTTGCTGCAGGCGCTCGCGCGGCGCGGGGTGGGCACGCAGGGGCGCTTGCGTGCGCTGGTGTACGGCAGCACCAGCGGCGTTTATGGCGATGCCCAAGGCGCCTGGGTGGACGAGACCCGCGCCACCGCCCCCGCAACGGACCGAGGCCGCCGTCGCGTCGATGCGGAGCGCCGCGTGCGAGCCTTTGGCCGGCGCCTGGCCCTGCGCCATGGCGGGGCTGCCACGGCGCTGCGCATCCCAGGCATCTACGCGTTGGACCGCGAGGGCGGTGATCCGCGCGAGCGCGTGCGCAAGGGCACGGCTGTGCTGCGCTCGGCCGACGACGTCTTCACCAACCACATCCATGCAGACGACCTGGCGCGCGCCTGCATGCTGGCGCTGTGGCGTGCGCGTCCGGGCCGCGCCTTGAATGTGTGCGACGACACCGAGTTGCGCATGGGCGATTACTTCGACTTCGTGGCCGACCGCTTCGGCCTGCCCCGCCCGCCGCGCCTGTCGCGCACCGAGGCAGCGGCCGTGCTCAGCCCCATGCAGCTGTCGTTCATGGGGGAATCGCGCCGCCTGCACAACCGGCGCATGAAAACCGAGCTGGGCTTGGTGCTGCGCCATCCGACGGTGGCGGAAGGGCTGCAGCCCTGAGGGCGGGCCTCAGGCCTTGGGTGCGGGCGTCTTGGCCTTGTAGCGGCACGAGGCGCTGACGCTGCACTCCCAGCAGCGCGGCTTGCGCGCCTGGCACACGTAGCGCCCGTGCAGGATCAGCCAATGGTGGGCATGCAGCATGAACTCGGCCGGGATGCGCTTGAGCAGCTTGAGTTCCACCGCCAACGGCGTTTTGCCCACGGCCAGGCCGGTGCGGTTGCCCAGGCGAAAGATGTGGGTGTCCACGGCCATGGTGGGCTCGCCAAAGGCCACGTTGAGGACCACGTTGGCGGTTTTGCGGCCCACGCCGGGCAAGGCCTCCAGCGCCTTGCGCGAGCGCGGCACTTCGCCGCCGTGCTGCTCGACGAGGATGCGGCAGGTCTCCATCAGGTGACGCGCCTTGCTCTTGTAGAGGCCGATGGTTTTGATGTGCGCGATCAGGCCGTCCTCGCCCAGGTCCAGGATGGCCTGGGGCGTGTTGGCCACCGGGAAGAGCTTGGCCGTGGCCTTGTTCACACCCACGTCCGTGGCCTGTGCCGACAGCAGCACGGCGGTGAGCAACTCGAATGGCGTTGTGTAGGCCAGCTCGGTTTCGGGGTGAGGGTTCGCAGCTTGGAGCGTGGCGAAGAAGGCGTGGATTTGCGCGCCCGTCATGGCCGGGCTGGGCTTCTCTGCAGTGTTCAGGACCGTCATGCCCGACACCATAGCGCAAGCCCATGCCTTGCCACGGCCTCATCCACCGGTCAGAGCAACACCACCGCGTCTGGCAGCTCGTTCGGCCGGCGCGAGCCTGGCAGTGCAGGGTGGTGCGCGTGCAGCAGGGCACCGACCTGCGCGATGGCGGCGAGCAGGCCTTGTTCCACCTGGCCTTCTCGCAGCGCCGCACCGAGGCCATCTGCCAGGGCCTGCCAGGTGTCGGGTGGCACGTGGGCCGACAAGCCACGGTCTGCCACCACTTCGATGCGCTGGTCTGCGAGCAGCAGGTAAATCAACACGCCGTTGTTGCGGGCCGTGTCCCACACGCGCAGCGCGCTGAACAGCTCGATGGCGCGCTGGCGGGCGTTCAGCCTCTGGCGCAATGCGCTCCAGGGCAGGCCCGCCTCCACGCACAGGCGGAGTTCGCCAAGGTGGCGGGACTCGCTGGCCTGCACCGCCGCCTCCAGCCGCATGCGGGCGTCGGTGGGCAGCAGGCGGCGCGCATCGGCTGCGTCGAGCCAGAGGTGACGCAGCGTGCGCGGCAGGTGGCGGGCGAGGGACAGCGTTGTCATGATGGCAGCGTCTCTTGGGGCTGAGGGGGAGGGCTGAGGCATTGGGGCAGTGTGGATCGGGCCGGATCCGTGTTCGCCGGCAGTCGGTGGCACTGTGTGCGCTCGGGCATCACCAGCGACCCGAGGCGCCACCGCCGCCGAAGTCGCCGCCGCCGCCGGACGACCAGCCGCCACCGCCGCCACCGCCGCCACCGCCCCAGCTACCGCCACCGTCACCGAAGCCGCCAGGCGGGCCGAAGCCACCTGGCCCGACGCGGCCACCCTTGCCCATGGCCAGGGCAAGCACCGTGGCCATCGCGCCCCCGACGGCCCCGAGCAGGAGGCTGGCCGTGAGCACCCAGACGATGCTTCCGCCGATGGCGCCTGTGAGCAAGGCCCCGAGCTTGCGGCCGAAGATCAGCCCCAGCACCCCCGAGACGATCGGGATGCCGATCAGGCCGAACACGATCAGGCTGTCCAGACTGAAGCCCGGGCTGCGCTGTGCCCCGGCATCAGGGGGCGGCAGGTTTTCGCCGGCCACCAAGGCCATCAGCCGGTCCACGCCCGCGTTCAGTCCGCCGGCCACGTCGCCGCGTCGGAACGCGGGCGTGATGGCCTGTTCGATGACCCGGCTGGCCGCCAGGTCCGGGATGGCGCCTTCCAGCGCTTTGGCCACCTCGATGCGCACGCGGCGGTCTTGCAGCGCCACGACGATGAGCAGGCCATCGCCGATCTGCGGGCGCCCGATCTTCCAGGTGTCGCCCACGCGTTGCGCGTAAGCCGCGATGTCCTCAGGCTGCGTGGTGGGAACCAGCAGCACGACCATTTGCGTGCCGCGCTGGGCCTCGAAGCGGCTGAGCTTGGCGTCCAGCGCCAGTGCCTGATCGGCTGTCAGCCCCTGGGCCTGGTCGATGACGTGTTCACTCAGCGGCGGCACCGCCTGCACGTCGCCATCGGTCACCGCCCACACCAGCCTGGCAGGCACCAGGAGCAACACCGCGGCCAGCACACAGCACCACAGCGCGGCCCGGGTCCACGCCGCGTGCAGGCCAGTGCAGCGCATCATTTCTTGTCGAAATTGACGGCAGGCGGCTGGGACATCTGCGCCTCGTTTTGCACCGTGAAGTTGGGCTTGGTGCTGTAGCTGAAGGCCATGGCTGTCAGGTTGGTGGGGAAGCTGCGCACCTTGACGTTGTAAGCCTGCACCGACTGGATGTAGCGGTTGCGCGCCACGGTGATGCGGTTCTCGGTGCCTTCCAGCTGCACGCGCAGGTCCTGGAAGCCCTGGTTGGCTTTCAGGTTGGGGTAGTTCTCGCTGACCACCAGCAGGCGGGACAGCGCACCCGACAGCTCGCTCTGGGCCTGCTGGAATTTGTTGAAGGCCTCGGGGTTGTTGACCAGTTCGGGCGTGGCCTGGATGCCGGTGGCCTTGGCCCGTGCCTCGACCACCTTGGTCAGCGTTTCCTGCTCGAAGTTGGCCTCTCCCTTGACCGTGGCCACGATGTTGGGCACCAGGTCGGCGCGGCGTTGGTACTGGTTGAGCACCTCGGCCCAGGAGGCCTGCGTCTGCTCGTCGAGGCGTTGGAAATCGTTGTAGCCGCAGCCGGTGAGCGACAGGCCCGTGGCGCTGACCGCTGCCAGCGTCAGGGCGAGCTTGGCGAGGCGGTTGGGGGTGTGACGTGCAGCATGTGGCATCGGACGAGATCCTTTCTGAGCGTACCCATCAGGGGATGTTGCACAGGATAGATGAGGATGCAGCGTCCGCTTGCAAGCCCGCACAGCGAACTGGAGATGCTGATCAAGCCGCTTGTGATGCGTCAAGCACCTTGCAGGACAGGATCTGGTGCGCGCGCGACAGTGGGTAGCGTTCCCGCACGATGTGGACGGCGCCCACCGGCGTATCGGCCATCACCTTGAGCACGCGCTTGACGGCCTGGCTGGATGGCGTGATCACGACGAGGGTCGAGACCTCGAACAGGCGCAGGGCAGGCTCGATGGCCAGGTTCATCAGGGCACGCATGTTGCTCTCCACGGTGCGCGGGCCGGGTGAGAGCGCGCTCCCACCCGTGCCTCGATCAACCTGCGCGGCGACGCAGTGTGCTAAGTCCGATCACGCCCAGTGCAGCCAACAGCAGGGCCACCGAGCCGGGTTCGGGCACGGCGCTTTGCACGCTCACGTTCTGGATGGCCAGCAGGGTCGTGCCCGCGTTGTCGGCGATGTCGGCCACGCCCCAGCCCAGGCGGGCGGTGCCGCTGGTGGTGGCGGTGAAACTGAAGGTCTTGAGACCACTGACCATCCAGCCATCGGGGTTGGCGCTCATCGCGAGGGTGCCGATGTCGCCCAGCTTGGTCTGGGTGACCACGCCCGGCAGCTGCGGATTGGTGGCCAGGCGGAAGCTCACCCAGGCGCTGTCGGTCGCGTTGTCGCCGCTGCCGGCGAAGCTGTCGCGGCTCAGCAGTTGCCAGGTGAAGCGGATGGTGTCGCCCGTGTTCACGAAGAAGCTCTGCGCGACGGACGAGGCTTCATAGGCATCGGCTGCGTTCTGCGAAGACGTGAAGGCATCCGTGCCCAGACCGAGGTTGGCTTCTGCACCGGCGGGCTGGCCGGCCATGGCGGCCGAGGTGCCCGAGACGTTGTAGGCGCCTGCGGCCACCGTCTCACCATCGTCCTGAGCGGTCTTGCTGGCCGTGCCCAGCACCAGGGTGGGGGTGTTGCCGAAGTCGTGGCCCGCGGCCGTGCCGGTGACCACGGCGACGTCACCGACGGTGTTCCAGTTCGTCAGGCCGGCGGTGAAGCTGCCGTTTTGCAGCGGTGCGGCTTGGGCACTGGCAGCAGCCAGGGTGACGGTGGCCAGGGCGATGCGGGAGAAAGAGGTTAACTTCATGGTGGTGTTCCGTTGGATGTCGTCGGTGTGGCTCACAGCATCAGGTCGCGGCTGGCGACGATCTGTGCGGCGCTCACGCCCTTGAGCAGGACCAGGGCGATCGGCGAGGCGGCGCCGGCCGAGCCGTCGGTGTCGATGCGGACTTCGACGCCGTTGGTGGTGTCGACCAGGAGCACATGGCCGCTGGCAAGCAGGTCGCCGCCGGCGCCATAGGTGCTGCGCAGGGTGGCGGCGATGGCCGTCAGGTCCAGCTTGTCCGTGCCGGGGTTGAAGTCGGTGATGGTGTCGCGGCCGTCCAGGATGCTGTTGAAGACGAACACGTCGGCACCGGCGCCACCGGTCAGGGTGTCGGCACCGGCCAGGCCGGTGATGCGGTCATCGCCGGCGGTGCCCACCAGGGCGTCGCGGCCCGCGGTGCCGGTGATGGCCTTGACCAGGTTCAGGCCGACCACCACAGGATCGTGGTCCGACGAGCGGTAAGGCGTGGCGGTGTAGTAGTCGGGGCTGCACGCAGAGTAGCCGCAGGTGCCGTTGGGTGACAGCTTGAACTCGACGTTGTAGTCGATCACGCTGGGCTCGTCGGCGTTGATGTGCCAGTGCACTGTGTTGGTCGCCGCCGAGCGCAGGCCAGAGGTCGCCAGGGCGTGGTCGAGGTAGCCCGCTTCGCCGTCGAAGACGTAGGAGTAATCGCTGCTGCCGCTGAAGGTCTCGATCAGGTCGCTCAGACCGTTGCTGGTCAGTGTTCGGATCGGGTCTTCCTTGCCGTAGGCATTCAGGTCACCGATGACCAGGGTGCCGCGCGCGTTGGTGCTGGCCTGCATGTCCTGGATGAAGGTCAGCAGACGGCTGGCCTGTTGGACACGGCGGCCATTCCAGCAGCCCTGGCCGTCGCCACTGTCGAAGTTGCCTGCGTAGTCGGCATCACCCGAGGTCGGGCAGCTGCCCTTGGACTTGAAGTGGTTGACAACGACGGTGAACTTCTCGTTGTTGGGAAGCGAGAACGTTTGGGCGAGCGGCGGACGGTTGTTGATGGCGTCCGTGTCCGAGACGGCGTTGCCGTTGAGCGTCACCGAGCCCGGCTTGTAGATCATGGCCACGCGGATGGCGTCGGTGCCAGTGCCTGCACCGCCGATGGCGGGGTAGAAGGCGGTCGGCACGTTGACGGCGGCATAGGTGCCGGCGCCCAGCTTGGCGTTGAGGGCGTCCACCAGGTTCTGAACCGCGGTGTTGCCGTTGTTCTGGATCTCCATCAGGCCGACCACGTCGGCGTTGATGGCCGACAGGGCGGCCACGATCTTGGCGCGCTGGCGGTTGAACTCGGTCAGGCTATCGGCACCACGGCAGTTCGCCGCAGAGACCGCGCCACCCAGCGAGCAACCCTGGCCGCTGCCACCGCTGGCGGTGGTGCCATCACCGAAGGTGGTGAAGAAGTTCAGCACGTTGAGCCTGGCCACCTTGAGGTTGCCGCCGGCTTCCGCCGGGGCGGTGGTGCGCGGGTTGGCGCGCGTGAAGGCCACGGCTTGCGTCGGGATGATCTTGTAGCTGGCCAGGCCCGTGTTGCTGCTGGTGCTCAGGCCGTAGTCGATCACGCCGGTGATGCTGTCGATGGTGTCGCCAGCGCGCAGGGTGTTGTCCGTGCCGATGTAGGGCGTGGGGTTGACGTTCTGGGCCGAGGTGCCATCGTCCAGCAGGATCTGGCGCTGGGCGTTGCTGGCGGTCATGGCGATGGCGTCAGCCGAGCCGGCAGGGAAGACGTTGGTCGGCTTGATGAGGCGACCACCGGCCGACAAGGTGACCTGGCCATAGCGGCCCTGGAAGTAGTTTTGCGAGGCGGTCAGCTGGTTGTTGATGGTCACCAGCATGCCTTCCACGGCCTCCAGCTGGGCCTCGGTGGCCGGCAGCGTGATGACAGTGGGGGTGATGCTGCCCATGCCACTGACGGTGATGCCCGTGGGGTTGGTCAGCTCGGTGACGGTGTGGCTCAGGGTCAGGCTGTTGGTGGCCGCACCGGTGTTGAACTCGGCCACGGTGCCCGTCAGAGTGACCACCTGACCCGCCGACACCGTGGGGGCCGTGCCGGTGAAGACCAGGATGCCATCCGAGGCGCCCGAACCGACATGGCTCACGGGGTCTTGCAGGAAGAAGCCGTTGTTCGTGACTTTGGTGACCACGCCCGAGGTGGTGACCGATTGGCCAAGCAAGGGGCTGGTGTTGCCCGTGCCCTGGATCTGGTAGATGGGTGTCAGGGTGCCAGGCGCGGGCGTGGGCGCAGGCGTCGGGGCCGGCGTCGGCGAGGGGCTGGGCGACGGCGTGCTGCCATCGCACGTGTTCAGTGCGCTCAGGCTGTTGCGCGGCGTGGGCGGGGTCAGGATGCCGAAGTCGCTGCCGTTCACGTCGGTGTCGCTGCAGCCGTTGTTGGCACGCACGACCGAGTTGGTGGTCGCGCCGGGGGCCGGGGCAGCGGAGCCTTCAAAGAAATTGGCCGTGCCGTAGCCGACGAGGTCGATGATCAGGGCCTGTTGTGCGCTGGAGCAGGCCGTGCTGGAGCCATTGCAGGCCAATGCGCCGGCCTGGTTCACCAGCGCGACCTTGCCGCCGCCAGCGGCCAATTGCACACCCACGGTGCCGCTGGTCGCGTCGGGAGAGGGGCTGATGTTGGGACCAATGGCACCGGTGGCCACGGCCGCGGCCACCAAGTAGTACTGGCCGGGCTGCAGGCTCACCGACGGCAGCGCTTGCAGCACAGCGAAATTGCCCGTGCCCGTGGCCGACGCGTACTGGATGCTCTTGCCGCTCAGGCTGACCGCGCTGCTGCCACGGTTGAAGATCTCAACGAAGTCCTGCTTGAAGCTGGGCGAGCCCGACGTGGCGCCACCGCCGCTGTAAACCTGGCTGATGACCAGGTCGGCGCTGGCGGCATGGGCAGAGGCTGCCAGGCTCAGCAAGATGGCTGCGGTGATGGGCTTGAGTTGAGGACGCATCGAGAGACTCCATGAGAAAACACAGAGTCTCTTCTCGGCGCGTGTCCTGTGTTGCGTGTGCGCCTGGCGGCAGGATGCGCCAACATGCTCACGCTGCGTGACGTTTTCCGAAATGCTGGGGTCCGCTTCGGTTCGACCTGACGTCAGCCGGCGGGATGGCAGCTCAGCCAGCTTGCCGGCGAGCGCGTGCGCGGGCCAGTGCGGCTTCGATCACTGCGCGCTTGGCGTCGAGTTCGTTGCGCTCGGTCAGCTTGGACACCTCGGCGAGGTGCGCCAGCTTGTGCTCCGCCTTGGCTTGCAGCCGGGCCTCATGCTCGGCTTGTGTGCGCGCCAGGCGGACGGTCCGCCAGGCATGCCGCTCGCGTGCGGCGTCGGCCTGTGCCTGGGACCATGCCGCCCAGCCTGTGGGCGGGTCGCCGCCGGCATGGGCAGGCACCAGCGAGATGCAGTCCACCGGGCACACCGGCACGCACAGCTCACAGCCGGTGCAGTCGGTCTCGATCACGGTGTGCATGTGCTTGTTCGTGCCGACGATGGCATCCACCGGGCAGGCCGCAATGCACAACGTGCACCCGATGCACCAGGCCTCGTCGATCACGGCCAGTGTGCGCGGGCCTTCGGCGCCGTGGTCGGCACTCAGGGCTTGCTCTGGCAGGCCGGTGAGGGCAGCCAGCCGGCGCACGCCCTCGGCCCCTCCCGGAGGGCACTGGTGGATGCCAGCCTCGCCCGTTGCGATGGCCCGTGCGTACGAGGCGCAATCGGGGTAACCGCAGCGCGTGCATTGCGTTTGCGGCAGCAGGGCGTTGATCTGGTCGGCGTCGAGCATGGTGGCGCGCCAGTGTACAAGCCCCGCAACCCGGTGCGATGTGCACGGGCGAGCGGGGCCGGGGCGCCGCGCCTTACTTGTTGTGCGCCAAGATGAACGCGCGGATTTCCGGGTAGGCCTTCTCGCGCCAGCGGCGACCGGAGAAGATGCCGTAATGACCGGCGCCGACCACGTCGTAATGCTTCTGTCGGGTCTTGGGGATGCCGGTGCACAGCTCGTGCGCGGCCTTGGTCTGGCCGGCGCCCGAGATGTCGTCCAGTTCGCCCTCAACCGTCAGCAAGGCCGTGGTCTTGATGTCGGCAGGCTTGACCAGCTCTGCCTTGCCCTTGGGGTTGCGCACCTTCCAGGTGCCGTTGACCAGGGCAAAGTCCTGGAACACGGTTTGGATGGTGTCCAGGTAGTACTCGGCGGGCATGTCGAGCACGGCGTTGTACTCGTCGTAGAACTGGCGATGGGCGTCGGCGCTGTCGTCGTCACCGCGCACCAGGTCGAGGAAATAATCGTAGTGCGAAGTGGCGTGGCGGTCCGGGTTCATGGCCACAAAGCCGGTGTGCTGCAGGAAGCCCGGGTACACGCGGCGACCAGCGCCGGGGTAGTTCGGCGGCACGCGGTAGATCACGTTGTTCTCGAACCACTCATAGGACTTGTTCATCGCCAGGTTGTTCACCGCGGTGGGCGAACGGCGTGCATCGATGGGGCCGCCCATCATGGTCATGGTGCGTGGTGTGGCTTCCCCGCGGCTGGCCATCAACGAGACAGCCGCCAGCACGGGCACCGTGGGCTGGCAGACCGAGATCACGTGCACCTCGGGGCCCACCTTGCGGATGAAGTCCTGCACATAGTTGACGTAGTCGTCGAGGTGAAAGACGCCGTCCTCGAGCGGCACCATGCGGGCGTCGATCCAGTCGGTGATGTAGACCTTGTGGTCCTGCAGGAGCGTGCGCACCGTGTCGCGCAACAGCGTGGCGTGGTGGCCGGACAGCGGAGCGACCACCAACACCGAGGGCTGGTGGCGCATCTTGTCCAGCAGGGCGGCGTTGTCGGTGAAACGCTTGAAGCGGATCAGCCGACAGAAAGGCTTGGCCTCCACCACCTGCTCCTGGATGACGACCTCCGTGCCCTCCACGGTCACCTTGTTGATGCCGAACTCCGGCTTTTCGTACTCCTTGGTCAGGCGGTGCATCAGGTCAAAGCCGGCCGACACGCGGTGCGCCGACGGGATCTGTGCCATCGGCGACAAAGGGTTGCTGTAGAGCTTGGAGGCAGCGCTGGCGAACTCCGAAAAGGGGCTGAGCCAGGCACGGTTGGTTTCGTAGATTTGATAAAGCATGGGCGGTGACCTTTGATCGCGAGGGTGCCACGGTGGGATCGCATGGGGTCTTGACGGGTGCCATCAAGGCCATGGTGCAGTGCAGCATAGAACAGTTTCATCATCTTTGCACAGCGTGCAGACCCGCAAGCCGCACAACAGACGCTTTCGCACCGTGCAATTTGCGGGCTCAGTGCGGGCTCGGGCCCGCAGTCTCCCCCTGCTTTGAGGGGGGGTGCCCGCCGGCCCCGAGGGAGGAGGCCTGAGCGACCCCAGCTGACGGCGTTGTAACCGTCATGGCGTTGATGTAACGTGTTGCGTCCCATGTTTGCACACCAGGAAGGCCCCATGCACCGCTCCCACCTGCCCACCCCCGCGCGCCGCCTGCGCCTGCGCCAGACCACGGCGTCGTCATTGGCGGCGCTCCTTTGTTGCGCCGGTGTGGGAGCACAGGCCGCCATCGACACCTATCTGCGTGGTTCGTTCTCGGCCGTCGCGAACTGGCCCCTGATCCCGTTGCATGTGGTGCTTTTGCCCGATGGCAGGGTGATGAGTTACGGCACTGACGGCCAGGGCAACCAGACCGGGCAGTTCACGTACGACGTCTGGGACCCGAGCAAGGGCATCGGCGCCGCGTCGCATCTCACCTTGCCCAACACCACGGGCACCGACACCTTCTGCAGCGGCCAGATCGTCCTGCCGGCCAGCGGTGCGGTGCTGCTCACTGGCGGTGACAAGACCGTCAACGGCGTTCGCAACTACTCCATCAACGACGTCAACCTCTTCGACTGGCGCACCAACAGCCTGTATTCGGCACAGCAGCCGATGTCCTTCCTGCGTTGGTACCCGACCGTGCTGACCACGGCGGCCGGCGAGGTGCTGGTTCTGGGCGGCCGCGCCGACCCCAACACGCCGGTGCCCACGCCCGAGGTCTACACGGAAGGCGTGGGCTGGCGCAGCCTGACGACGGCGGTCAGCGACGATGCCTACGGCCTGCGCAACTGGAGTTACCCGCGGGCATGGCAAGCACCGAACGGTAAAGTGTTTGTTGCCACCATCTGGGGCGGCACCTACTATCTGGATCCGGCCGGCACCGGCAAGGTCGAGGCCACCCCTCTGACGCTGAGCGAGGGCGATGTTTACCTGCCCAGCGTGATGTACAGCCCGGGCAAGATCCTCGCGCTGCGCAAGCTCAACAGGGCGGTGGTGGTGGACATCAACGGCGCCACGCCCACCGCGACCCGCGTGGCCGGGGTTGGTCAGGACCGCTACCACGCCTCCGCCACGGTGATGGCGGATGGCAAGGTGCTCGTCAGCGGCGGCTCGATGGTGTCCAACGTCGCGATTGGCGTGGCCTACACGGCCAAGATCTGGAACCCCGCCACCAACAGCTGGAGCAATGCAGACACGGCGTCCAAAATGCGCCTGTACCACTCGGTGTCTTTGCTGCTGCCCGACGGCCGTGTCCTGACGGCCGGTGGTGGCGCGCCCGGGCCGGTCACCAACCTGAACGCCGAGATCTACACCCCGCCTTACCTCTACAAGCAGGACTGGTCCGCCACCCTGGCCACGCGTCCGGTCATCACCTCGGCGCCGACCACGGCCACCTGGGGCAGCACCGTGCCGGTGACGATGGACACCAGCGGTGTCAGCAAGGTCACACTCGTCAAAACCGGCTCGGCCACGCACACGGTGGACTTTGATCAGCGCTTCCTGAGCCTGCCATTCACCGCGTCGGGCACCAAGCTTTCGGTGACCATGCCGGCCTCCGCCAACGTTGCCCCGCCCGGAAACTACATGCTGTTCGTGTTCAACAGCGCCGGCGTGCCCTCGGTGGCGCGCATCGTGAAACTGAGCTGAGAACGGCGGCATCCATGGGCAGGCGCACGCCCAGCCACGGATGCCGACTCAGTGGCGTCGGGTCAATGAAAAGGCCCCACGCTGCCTGAACAGCGAGGGGCCTTGTCGCGGTGGCCTGGAGGCTGCCGCGCGCCATTCAAAGCGCGCGGCAGCGTGACCGATCAGGCCTGACGGCGGCGGGCGGCAAAGCCGACCACGCCCAGGGCGGCGCCCAGCAGGGCCAGCGAGGTGGGCTCGGGCACGGCGGTGATGTTGTCGATGGCGGCGTAGGCGCCAGGTGCGGCGAACTCCGACAGGCCGGTCAGCACGAACGACTTGGCCTGGCCGTTGAAGTTGAACGTGGTGTTCGTCCAGACGTCAGCCTCGACCGTGGAACCATTGCCAGCCAGGGTGTAGGAGCCCAGGAAGGTGCCGGTGCCGTTCAGGCCGGAGTAGGCGCTGATGACCACGTCGCTGATGGCGGTGTAGTCGAAGCTCAGCTTGTAGTCCACGGCTGCAGCGACGTTCATGTACGCGGCGGTGTTGACGGTGCCATCGAGTTGCACGAAGGCCACGCCGGAGCCCAGGGTGGGCGACGCGGTGTAGTAGTCGCCGTTGGGCAGGCCGCCCAGGCCGTCGCCGTTCACGAGCGTCAGCACGTTGGTGAAGCTCACGCCTTGGGCGGCGTAGCTGTTACCGACGTTGGTGTAGGTGTTGCCGAGGTTGTTGAAGTCGATGACGAAGGCCGAGGTGGCCGACGACACGGCGGGAGCGGCGGCCAGAGCCAGCACGGTCAAAGCGGAAGCCAGTTTCATGTGGAAACTCCAGATAGATGGTTGTGTTGCTTGGGCGGGGCGGCAGCAGACAACAAGATCGATCAGAGTCTAGGCAGCGATGGCGACAAACATGTGACCAAACGCACATACGCGCCCGAAGCGGCTTGCATGTGGCTGCTTCAGCCATGCGGCAAATCATTTCGCCAAGCGGAAAAAGATCGGGTCTCGCCCGCTGCGTCGGGCGAAGTGTGGCGCGGATGCGGCACCTAGGCGTGCTGCAGGTGGCTCCATCTGCCGTCACGGACAAGTCACCTTGGCTGATTAACCTTCGGCAGCCGCTGTGGGAGTGGCCGGTGGATCGGTGGATCCGGACGGTGCCCCTGGCGCACGTGCTTCGTTTGGCGGCAGGCACTCGACGAACCCCATACAGACTCAGACCCACAACCTGGAGCAGTCCATGCAATTCTTCAGCAAGCACCAGATTGCGCTCGCCGCGATCTCCTTCCTGGGCGCCGCCTCGGCCGTCGCCCCGACCGTGGCCAGCGCTGCCAAGGTCCCCGGCCAGTACGTTGCCGGCGACTTCCACAACCACACCACCTGCTCGGATGGCTCCATCTCGATGCGGAAGCTGATCAAGAAGTCCACCGAGAAGACCGAGGGCAACTGGGGTCTGGACTGGTTCGTGCAAGCCGGCCACGGTGGCACCGGCAACCGCAATTGCACCCTGGTGGAAGACGCTTCCCTGGCCACCCCGGCCTACCCGGTCGTGACCGACGCCGTCACCGGCGCGATCAAGGGCCCGACCACCAGCTGGGAAAACTCCGGCATCACCCCCAAGGGCCTGGTGAGCGGCACGTCGCCCAACCGCAACATGTGGCGTTGGCAGTCCATCAAGGAATTCCAGTACCCCGTCACCGAGTACCTGACCGCTCTGAAGGGCGTGCCTGTGTTCATGGGCCTGGAGTCTGTCGTGGCCGGCCACGAGCACACCTCGATGTCCGTCATCACGGGCCAGCTGCCCACCTCGCTGGACACCGCTGTGCTGCCCACCACCCCTGGCTACACCGCCCAGGGTAACGCCGACGCCCTCGCCCAGTGGAGCTACTGCTTTGACCGTGGCGACACCGACACCAGCCGCGGCGCCGAGAACCAGTGGAACTGCAGCGTCACCGGCAGCGACTACTCCGACACCACCAAGTACAACTGGAACACCACCGCTCAGAAGCTGATGCCCACCGGCAGCGGCGTTGGCAGCGGCGTGGGCACCAAGGGCCACCTCAAGACCCTGGAAGCCCTGAAGTGGATGCAAGAGAAGCACGCTGGCGCCAGCTACTACGTGCCCGCCCACCTGGAGCGTGCCGGCCCCTTCAACCCGGACGGCAACAACGGCTTCAACGTCGAGCACCTGCGCAACTTCAACAACACCGCACCTGACATCGCCTTCGGCTTCGAGACCCAGCCGGGTCACGGCGCTTCGGCCGAGCGCGGTGAATACCGCCAGCTGCGCAACAGCTTCGTCGGCAGCGCCACCAACGTGGACTCCGTCGGTGGTTCCACCTACGGCGGCACCGGCGTGTACGGCGCCCAAATCGGCGGCGTCTGGGACGCCCTGCTGGGTGAAGGTCGCAACTGGTGGTTCTTCGCCAGCTCTGACTGGCACAACCGCGGCCAGTTCGGCCCTGATGACCGCCGCTCGACCCAGGACTTCGAGCCGGGTGAGTACCAGCGCAACTACACCCTGGTGCGCAACGGCAGCGACAAGGTTCGCCCCCAGGCCATCGTGGACGGTCTGCGCACCGGCAACAACTGGGCCTCGTCGGGTCAGATCATCGACCGCCTGGCTTTCATCGCCTGCTCGTCCTACGCCGGTCGCGGTGCCCGCACCGCCGCTTCGGTGGAAGCGCTGGCTGTGAACGCCGCCAACGGCAACACCGACATCGACGTGTCCGGCTGCGCCACGATGGGTGAAAAGCTGAAGGTCAACGCCGGCGCCAACGTGATCGTGTCGATCGTGGTGCGTGACCCGGCTGGCGTCAACAACTCGCCTTACACCTTCCCCAACCCCTCGCTGCTGCAAGTGGGCATCAACCAGCCCCTGAACCAGCCGGTGCTGGACCACGTGGACGTGATCCGCGGCATGGTGACGGGCTTCCGTCAGCCGGGCGCTGCAGACTACGCTGGCGAATGGCCGCGCAACACCAACTGGCTGCGCAACGATGGTTCGACCGCCGACCTGTCGGTGGTGCCTGCCGCTGCGAAGAACACCACGGCTGCTCTGCTGAAGACCTTCAGCGCCAATGGCACCAGCGCCTGGACGCCGTTCACCGCAGCCGATGGCACGCAAATGCTGAAGATGACCTTCACCGTCCCCGCGGTGCAGGCTTCCCAGTACCTGCGTCTGCGTGGCACGAACCTGCCGGCCGCTGTGCCGTTCGAGACCGATGCCAGCGGCAACCCGCTGCCTGACTTCTTCACGAACGCCAGCGACACCACGAAGCTGCGCATCCCTTGCACCACCCGCACCGCCGCTGCCGACGCCCTGACCACCAGCATCACGGTGACTGGCCTGATCGACGGCTGCCCGGCTCACCTGGCGCCTGCTCCTGCCGATCTGCTGAACGCCGATGGCTCGGTGCGTGTCGCCAAGGGTACGAAGATGGTGTCGTACGACGTGGCTGCCTGGGCCGACCTGTGGTTCTACAGCAACCCGATCTACGTCGAGGTGGCTGGCTCCACCGTGGTGGCTGGCGTCAAGTGATGCCTCGCTCCGCCTGAGGTCCTGAGCGCTGCCCACGTGGCGGTGCTCAGGTCTGACCCCCAAAGCCCGCCCGCACGGCGGGCTTTGGTTGTTCACAAGGCCCTAGGACCGGCCTTTGATCACAAGAAGTACCCCTATGCGCACCCCATCGCCGTCCGAGCCTCTGACCGAGTCCCCATCCCGCGCGCCCTCCCGCCCCGGCTGGTTCCGTGAGCCGCTGCTGCACTTCCTGCTCCTCGGCGCCATCTTGTTCGGGCTGGACCACTACCTGATCACCCGTGCCGACGATCCGCGCACCATCGTGGTCAGCCAGGCCGTTGACAACGAGGCCAAACAGCTGTTCATGGCCTCGCGCGGCCGCGAACCCAATACCGATGAGTTGAACGCGCTGCGCCGCGTGTGGCTGGACAACGAGGTGCTGTACCGCGAGGGCTTGAGCCTGCAGGTCGACAAAGGCGACAGCGCCATCCGTGAGCGCGTGATTTTCAAGGCGCTGAGCGTGGTGGATGCCAACACCAAGCTGCCGCCCGTCAAGGAAGACGTGCTGCGCCAGTGGTTCGAAAAGAACCGAGGCAAATACGACGAGCCCCCCCGCTTCGACTTCCAGGAGGCGGTGCTCTCCGGTGAGTCGAACGAGACCAACGTCCGCGCCTTCGTGGCGGCTTTGAACGCCGGCACGCAGAGCGACGCTGAAGCCGGCCTGCGCGTCTTCAAAGGGCGTCCACGCAGCAACGTGGAGCAGAGCTACGGCCCCGAATTCGCCAAGGCCCTGGAGACTGCGCCTGTCCACACCTGGCAGGCGCTGAAGGGGAAGGACGGCTGGCGCGCCATCCGTCTGGAGCAGACCACGGTGGCCAAGCCTGCCGTGTTCGAAGCCTTGCGCAACGTGGTCCAGCAAGACTGGACCGATGCCACCCTGGCCGAGCAGCGCAGCGCCGCCGTGCGCAACCTGATGGGCAAGTACAAGATCGTGTACGAAGGGGGCCAGCGATGAGCGCGTGGGCGCAGGCCCTGTGGTGCGTCATGGCTGCACACCGGCCGAGCCGCTGGTGGCTCGCCGTCTGGTTGGCGCTGGGCCTCGTTGCGCCGGTCCAGGCGCACGAGATGTCCATGGCCGAGATGCAGGTGCGTGAGACTTCGCCAGGCGAGTTTTTCTGGCAGTGGGGCCCCACGGAAAAGCGGGCCGCCAAGGACGACCTCACCCCCGTGTGGCCGGAGAACTGCCTGCCCGAAGGCAACATGCTGCATTGCGGGGAAGATGGCCTCAATGGCAGTTTGTCCGTCAAGGGCGTGGGCAAGGCCTACTCTGCCGCACTGATCAAGATCACTTGGCGCAATGGCGAATCGCGCGTGTTCACCCTGACGGGCAGCCAGCCCTCGGTGCAGATCCACGGGGGGGCGGAAGATCGCCGCGGCATGGGGCAGGTTGCCATGGCCTACGTCGTGCTGGGCGTGGAGCACATCCTGAGCGGTATCGACCACCTGCTGTTCGTCATCAGCCTGCTCTTCCTGGTCGGCTTCAACCGCCGGCTGTTGTGGACCATCACGGCGTTCACGGCCGCACACAGCCTCACGCTCGCCCTGAGCGCGCTGGGCTGGCTGGTGTTGCGTCCGCCGCCGGTCGAGGCCTCGATCGCGCTGTCCATCGTGCTGGTGGCCGGCGAAGCCCTGCACAAAGAGCAGACGCTGTCCCGTCGCTGGCCAGCCCTCGTTGCCTTCCTGTTCGGCCTGGTGCACGGCCTGGGCTTCGCTGGTGCGCTCAAGGAAATCGGCCTGCCAGACAACCACATGCTCACCGCCTTGCTCACCTTCAACGTGGGCGTGGAATTCGGGCAGTTGGTGACCGTGCTCGCGGCCTGGGCCGTGTGGCGTCTCGGCTCGCGCTGGCGCTGGTTCCTCGCGGCGCGCACTCCGGCGCTGTACGGCATCGGTGCCGTGGCATCTTTCTGGGCCTGGTCGCGCGTGGCGGCCATCATCGCTTGAGCATCATGGACGAAGTCATTCCCCTCTTTCCCACGCCGTTCATGCGCGCCGCGGGCCTTTTGCCCCGCGACATGGTCCAGGGCCTGGTGCAACACTTCAGCGGCCTGGCGCTGCAGGACAACAACGCGTCGGCCAACCTGTCGCACACGCAGATGCTCAAACCCAGCGACAGCCCCTTGCTGGTCGCGGCCGCGGGCCTGATCACGCCCAAGCTGTCCGAGTTCGGCGCGCTGATGTTCGGTGAGCCGCTGGGCTGGTCGATCAAGGAGATGTGGGTCAATGTGCTGGACCGTGGTGGCCGCCAGGCCATGCACAACCACGCCAACAGTTTCATCTCCGGTGTGGTGTACCTCACGCCCACGCACAGCTCTTCGCGCACGGTGTTCATGAAGGCGCCTGGTGGTACCGATTTTTCGTTCAAGAACGACCACGCCGGCGTGGTGACCGGCGCGTTCAATGCCGAGAAATGGATCAGCCCCATGCCCGAGCCCGGCGACATGGTGCTGTTTCCCAGCTACCTGATGCACGCGGTGCCGCCCAATGAGGGCGAGCGCCGCATCACCCTGGCGTTCAACGCCATCCCGACGCGGCTGGACTCCTGGGGTTACGCCGTGAACTTCAGTGGTTGAGCCGGTGACCGCAGCCAGGCACCGCGCCTCCCTGGTGCTGATGGTGGCCTCCGGTTTCGCCGGGCTGGGCTACCAGGTCGTGTGGACGCAGCAGTGCGCTTTGTGGCTGGGGCATGAGTCAGCCTCCGTGCTGGCCGTGGTGGCTGCGTTCTTTGGCGGCATCGCCCTGGGGGCGCTGTGGCTGGGTCCGCGCATTGAGCGCAGCCAGCGGCCGGTGCGCTGGTACGTGGCGTGTGAGGTCGTGATCGCGGTGTGGGCGCTCGCCCTGCTGGGTTGGATGTCGCCTGTGAGTGACTGGCTGCTGCAGCACATCGGCACCCAGCCTGCACCGCTGTGGCAATGGGCGATGGCGTTCAGCGGGACCTTCCTGCTGCTCCTGCCCGCCACGTTGGCGATGGGTGCCACGCTGCCGGCGATGGAACGCGTGGTGTCGGGCCTGGTCGAGGGCGCGGCGCGCGCGGCGGACGCCGCATCGGTGCCGGGTGGCCAGCGCCCCGGGCGGTCCATCGCCGCCCACTATGCGGCGAACACCATGGGCGCCGTGCTCGGCGTGTTGGGCACGGCCTTCTGGCTGGTGCCCGAGCTGGGTTTGAGCCGCACGGTGGCCGTCTGCGCCGGGTTCAACCTGCTGTGCGCGGCCGCTTCCTGGGGGCTGTTCCCTGCGCACAGCCCTGCGCCATCGCCCGCCGCACCACCCCCCGCTGCAGCGCAGCCCGAGGCGGGGCCCTTGCTGTGGCGACTGGCCCTCACCGGCCTGCTCGGCATCGGCTATGAGGTCCTGGTGGTGAGGGTGCTCAGCCAGGTGGCGGAAGACACCGTGTACACCTTTGCCATGCTGCTGGCCGTCTACCTGGTGGGCACGGCGCTGGGTGCTGCGGCCTACCAACGCTGGCGCCATACGGTGAGCGATGCGCAGGTGCTGGGCGATCGGCTCATGGCGGCGCTGGCAGCGGCTTGCCTGTGCGGTACCGCCAGCCTGTGGGCATCGGAGGGCCTGCAGGCCTGGCTGCGCAGCGCCTGGGGCGGGAGCATGGCCGCGGCGGTGGCCGCAGAGGGCGTGATCGCTGTGGTGGCTTTCGCTTTGCCGACGTTGGCGATGGGGGCCTTGTTCAGCCACCTCAGCGCCCTGGCCAACGCGGCCGGCGTCGGCTTCGGGCGCTCGCTGGGCGTCAACACCCTGGGGGCGGCTGCGGCGGCACCCTTGTTCGGTGTGGCGCTGACGCCGTTGCTCGGCCCCAAGCTGGTGCTGCTGCTGATCGCGACCGGCTACCTCGCCCTGATGGCGCGGCAGGCTTGGCGCACACCCTGGTCCTGGCTACCTGCAACGGGCGCATTGACGCTGGCCCTGCTGGCGCCGCCGTTGGCCTTCGTGGATGTGCCAGAGGGGGGGCGCATCCTGTCTTACCGCGACGGCGTCATGGCAGCGGTCAGCGTCGTGGAAGATGCCGACGGTGTGGCGCGCCTGCGCATCAACAACCGGCAGCAGGAGGGCAGTTCCGCCACGCTGCAGGTGGACGGTCGCCAAGCCTTGTTGCCGGTGTTGCTGCACCCGGCGCCGCAGCGGGCGCTTTTTCTCGGCCTCGGTACGGGCGTGACCTCGGGCGCTGCGGCCGAAGACCCCACGCTGCAGGTCGACACCGTGGAACTCCTGCCCGAGGTCATCGATGCAGCCAAGCACTTCTGGCAGGTGTTCGACCGCGACGGCCCGAACCCGCGTCAGACCATCTTGGCCGCCGACGCGCGGCGCTTCGTGCGCGCCAGCGACCGCCAGTACGACGTCATCGTCTCGGACAACTTCCAACCCGCCCGCAGCGGCTCGGGTGCGCTCTACACCGTCGAGCACTTCCGTGCCGTCAAGGCGCGCTTGTCGCCCAATGGCCTGTTTTGTCAGTGGTTGCCGCTGCACCAGCTCGACATCGCCACGCTGCGCAGCATCGTGCAGTCTTTCCTGATGGCCTATCCGCACGGCATGGCCATCCTGGCCAGCAACAGCCTGGAGACACCCGTGGTGGGCCTCCTGGGACGCCCCGATGACGCCGCCGACAGCGGCCGCTTCGATCTCCAACAGCTCCGCCAGAGGCTGGTCAGCCACCACATGCCGCGCGCGCCCGCGGCGTTTGGCATCACCGACGAATGGGCGCTGGCAGGCAATGTGATCGCGGGCCCTGGTGCGCTCAAGCGCTTCGCTGGCGATGCGCCGGCCAACACCGACGACCTGCCCGTGGTGGCTTACGCGGCGCCGCGCATCACTTACGCGCCGGACACCGCGCCCCGCGAGCGGCTGGCCGTGCTGATGCGCTCGGTGTCGGCGCAAACATCCGAGGTGCTGACCGACCGCACGGACCCGGCCGGGGCTGCGCGGATGGCGGCGTACTGGCAGGCCCGGCAGCGCTTCATCGACATCGGGCAGGGCGTGCGCCCATCGGGCGATGTGCGGGCGATGCTTGCCCAGGTGCGCGAGCCCTTGCTGTCGGTGCTGCGCCTGAGCCCCGATTTCCGCCCGGCCTACGAGCCCCTGCTTGGCATGGCGGCCGCTCTGGCGCGTGTGGATGCGGCCGCGGCCCAGGCCTTGTTGGCAGAGCTGGACCGCGTGCAGCCCGCCTGGCCGGAGGCCAAGCAGCTGCTGCAGCGCTTGGGGCTGGACGGCGTCAACGCCGCCGGGGTCACATCACGGCCTTGATGGCCGCTGCCACACCCTGGATGTTGCCGCTGTTCAGCGCGGCCACGCAGATGCGGCCAGAGTCCACGCCATAGACGCCGAACTCGGCGCGCAGGCGCTGCATCTGGGCAGCGTTCAGGCCGGAGTAGCTGAACATGCCCTTTTGGCGGGTGATGTAGCCCAGGTCGCCCTGCACACCGGCGGCGGTCAGTTCCTTGACCAGCGCCGTGCGCATCAGCTTGATGCGGTCGCGCATCTCGGCCAACTCGTCTTCCCACATCTTGCGCAGCTCGGGGCTGTTCAGCACGGTGGCGACCACTTGGGCGCCGTGCGTGGGCGGGTTGGAGTAGTTGGTGCGGATGACGCGCTTGAGCTGGCTCAGCACGCGCGCCGATTCCTCGGCCGACTCGCTCACGATGCTCAGCGCACCGACGCGCTCGCCGTACAGCGAGAAGCTCTTGGAGAAGCTGGTCGACACGAAGAAGCTCAGGCCCGACTCCAGGAATTTGATGACGACCTGGCCGTCTTCCGCGATGCCGTTGCCGAAGCCTTGGTAGGCCATGTCCAGGAAGGGCACCAGGCCACCGGCCTTGATCACGGCGATGACCTCGTCCCACTGGGCGTCGCTCAGGTCGTAGCCGGTCGGGTTGTGGCAGCAGGCGTGCAGCAGCACGATGGTGCCGGCTTTCGATGCTTTCAGCTTGGCGATCAGGCCATCGAAGTTGATGCCGCGGTTGGCGGCGTCGTAGTAGGGGTACACATCGACGGGGAAGCCGGCCGATTCGAACAGGGCGCGGTGGTTTTCCCAGCTCGGGTCAGAAATCAGCACCTGCGCGTCAGGGCTCAGGCGCTTGAGGAAGTCGGCGCCCAGCTTGAGGCCGCCTGTGCCACCGATGGCCTGGGCCGTGGCGATGCGACCGGCCTTGACGGCGGGGTGCTCGGCACCGAAGACCAGGCCCTGCACGGCCTTGTCATAGGCCACGATGCCGTCGATGGGGAGGTAGCCGCGCGCCTTGGGCGCCTCCGACATCTGCTTTTCAGCAGCGGCCACGCACTTCAGCAAGGGCAGCTTGCCCTGGTCGTCGGTGTAGACGCCCACGCCGAGGTTGACCTTCTTGGGGTTGGGGTCGGCGTTGAACTGTTCGTTGAGGCCCAGGATGGGGTCACGGGGGGCCATTTCAACGGAAGCGAACAATGAAGCCATTCGAGCGGTCTCCGGTCGGTTGAGATAAGCTGAAAGATTCGACGCCCAGCCCGCCCGCTCGTTTGAAACGGGTGCCTTGGCGGCCAGCTTCCAGTGCCCGATAGGGGCAAACCCATTATTTTAGCCAAAGCGCTCCGGATGTCAGATCCCATTTCCCTCGAGGGGGTCAAGTTGCCCTCCGCCAACCGTTCAGGCGTCACGGAATCCAGTGAAGGCGAGCCCGCGCCCGCCGGCGAGTTTGTGCGCTTCGACAACTCGCCTTTCGAGCTGTTCCAGCCTTACCCCCCGGCAGGTGATCAGCCCACGGCCATCGCGCAGCTCTGCGAGGGCATCGAAGACGGGCTGAGTTTCCAGACCCTGCTGGGCGTGACGGGCTCGGGCAAAACCTTCACCATGGCCAACGTCATCGCCCGCGAAGGCCGGCCGGCCATCGTTTTCGCGCCCAACAAGACGCTGGCCGCGCAGCTCTATGCCGAGTTCCGCGAGTTTTTCCCGCACAACGCCGTCGAGTACTTCGTCAGCTACTACGACTACTACCAGCCCGAGGCCTACGTCCCGCAGCGCGACCTGTTCATCGAAAAAGACAGCGCCATCAACGAAGCCATCGAGCAGATGCGGCTGAGCGCCACCAAGAGCCTGCTGGAGCGCCGTGACGTCGTCATCGTGGCCACGGTGTCGGCCATCTACGGCATCGGCAAACCCGAGGACTACATGCAGATGGTCCTGATCGCCCGCGTGGGCGACAAGCTGGGCCAGCGCGACGTGATCGCGCAGCTGATCCGCATGCAGTACAAGCGCAACGACATGGAGTTCGGCCGCGGCACCTTCCGCGTGCGCGGTGACACCATCGACGTCTTCCCGGCCGAACACTCGGAGCTGGCCGTGCGTCTGGAGTTGTTCGACGACGAGATCGAGTCCATCCAGCTGTTCGACCCGCTCACCGGTCGCATCCGCCAGAAGATCCCGCGCTTCACCATCTACCCGTCCAGCCACTACGTGACGCCACGTGAGCGTGTGCTCATTGCCATCGAGGGCATCAAGGAAGAGCTCAACCAGCGCGTCAAGCAACTGGTGGGCGACGGCAAGCTGGTCGAGGCGCAGCGCCTGGAGCAGCGCACCCGCTTTGACCTCGAGATGTTGCAGGAGGTGGGCCACTGCAAGGGCATCGAGAACTACACCCGCCACCTCTCGGGCGCCAATCCGGGCGACCCGCCGCCCACGCTGGTGGACTACATGCCCCCTGACGCGCTGATGTTCCTGGACGAGAGCCACGTCATGATCGGCCAGCTCGGCGGCATGTACAACGGCGACCGCGCCCGCAAAACGACCCTGGTGGAGTACGGCTTCCGCCTGCCTTCGGCGCTCGACAACCGCCCCCTGAAGTTCGAAGAATTCGAGCGCAAGATGCGCCAGGTCGTCTTCGTGACCGCCACGCCGGCCGATTACGAGAAGCGGCAATCCGGCCAGGTGGTCGAGCAGGTGGTGCGCCCCACCGGCCTGCTGGACCCGATCGTCGAGGTGCGCCCGGCCACCCACCAGGTGGACGACGTGCTGCAGGAGATCCGCATCCGCGTCGAGAAAGGCGAGCGCGTGCTGATTACCACGCTGACCAAACGGATGGCCGAGCAGCTCACGGACTACCTCACGGAAAACGGCGTGAAGGTGCGCTACCTGCACTCGGACATCGACACGGTCGAGCGCGTGGAAATTTTGCGCGACCTGCGCCTGGGCACCTTCGACGTGCTGGTCGGCATCAACCTGCTGCGCGAGGGCCTGGACATCCCCGAGGTGTCTTTGGTGGCCATCCTGGATGCCGACAAGGAAGGCTTCTTGCGCAGCGAGCGCAGCCTGATCCAGACCATCGGGCGCACGGCGCGCAACCAGCACGGCCGCGCCATTTTGTACGCCGACAAGGTCACGGACTCCATGCGCAAGGCCATGGACGAAACCGAGCGTCGCCGCACCAAGCAGATCGCCCACAACGAGGCCCACGGCATCACGCCCACGACCATCAACAAGCGGGTCAAGGAGTTGATCGACGGGGTGATGTCCAACGCCGCCAAGGACGACCTGAAGGCCGCCGAGGCGCTGGTCAAGTCGATGGAGGGCACCGAGGCGCTGTCCGAGCGCGACCTGGGCAAGCGCATCAAGCAGCTGGAGAAGGACATGCTCGAGGCTGCGCGCGCACTCGAATTCGAAAAGGCTGCACGCCTGCGCGACCAGCTTGCGCTCCTCAAGGAGCAGGTGTTCGGTGCCACCGGCCACGACCGCATCGTGCCGATCCAGGCGGCACGCAAGTGAGCTGAAGCGATGTCCAACATGATCTCTCGCCTGATGGGCAACGCCTTTGGCGTGGCCGCGTCGTCCGACGTCGCGCCAGCGCAGCCCGAAGCCCGCGTGCGCGTCCTCATGGTCTGCATGGGCAACATCTGCCGCAGCCCGACCGCCGAAGCCGTGCTGCGCCACCGCCTGACCCAGGCGGGCCTGTCCGATGTGGTGGCCGTCGATTCGGCGGGCACCCACGCCTACCACCTGGGCAGCCCGCCCGATGCACGCTCAAGCCAGGCGGGCGCCCGTCGGGGTTACGAGATGGCCGCGTTGCGGGCCCGCAAGGTGCAGCCGCAGGACTACGCCCAGTTCGACCTCCTGCTCGCGATGGACTGGGACAACCTCGCTTTGCTGGAAGAGAACTGTCCCAGCGATCTGCGCCACCGCCTGCGCAGGCTCACCGAATTCATCCCAAACAGCCACCCGCTGGCTGGCTCACCGGTGGTGCCCGACCCTTACTACGGCGGCCCCTCGGGTTTCGAGCACGTGCTGGACCTGGTCGAGGCCGCCTGCGACGGCCTGATCGAGCACCTGCGGATGCGCATCGCGCACATGGACGGGCGCATGCATCGGGAGTGAATCCGGGAAAGCCCTGGGGGGAAGTTGACTGAAACAGTCGGAATCTCTATGATTGACTGAAATGCTCGGGAATTGGCCCAGACTGGCTCCGGCAGCCGGAGACGGGTCCACATTCTGGAAAACCCTCGATCTCGAGGGCCGCGAGTCATCCACAGGAGAGTGCCATGCGATTGACCACCAAAGGCCGTTTCGCCGTCACCGCGATGATCGATCTGGCGCTGCGCGAGCACACCGGCCCCGTGGCCCTGGCGGCCATCAGCCAGCGTCAGCAGATTTCCTTGTCTTACCTGGAGCAGCTGTTCGGCAAGCTGCGCCGCCACGAGCTGGTGGAAAGCACCCGCGGGCCGGGCGGTGGCTACTCCCTTGGGCGCAAGGCCGAGGACATCACCGTGGCCGACATCATCGTCGCCGTGGACGAGCCCATCGATGCGACCGGCTGCGGCGGCAAGGAGAACTGCATGGGCGAGGAGGGCGGCCGTTGCATGACGCACGACCTCTGGACCGCGCTCAATAACAAGATGATCGAGTACCTCGATTCCATTTCACTGCGCAAGCTGGTGGAAGACCAACTCGCCAAGGGCGTGTCGATCGAGGCGCAACCGGTCAAGCGCGCCATCTCCACCACGCCGGTCGTCAAACCGATCAAGGTCACCGCGCCCAACTCGGTGTTCGCCTTGGGTGCAGCCCTGACGAAGTGAGGGTGAAGCGCCCCGGTTTGCCGCGAGCCGGCGCCAGGCACGATAATTGAAGGTTCACCGCTCGGCCAGCTCGGGCGAGTGGATCCGTGAGTCGATGAGTCCCCAGAGTCCCATCCAAGAAGAAGCCCCACCATGGACATGACCCCGCATTTCCCGATTTACATGGACTACGGCGCCACGAACCCGTGCGACCCGCGCGTGGTCGACGCCATGATCCCCTGGTTGCGCGAGCACTTCGGCAACCCCGCATCGCGAACCCACGCTTACGGCTGGGAAGCGGAGGCCGCGGTGGAGAAGGCCCGCGTTCAGGTGGCCGAACTGATCGGTGCCGATCCGCGGGAAATCGTTTGGACCTCGGGCGCCACGGAATCGAACAACCTCGCGATCAAGGGCGCAGCGCACTTTTACCAATCGCGCGGCAAGCACATCATCACGGTCAAGACCGAGCACAAGGCCGTGCTCGACACGGTGCGGGAACTGGAGCGCCAGGGCTTCGAGGCCACTTACCTCGACGTGCAGGAGAACGGCCTGCTCGACCTCGAGGCGCTGAAGGCGGCCATCCGCCCTGACACCATCCTGATCTCCGTCATGTTCGTGAACAACGAAATCGGCGTGATCCAGGACATCCCTGCCATCGGCGCGCTGTGCCGCGAGAAAGGCATCGTGTTCCACGTGGATGCGGCCCAGGCCACGGGCAAGGTTGCCATCGACCTGAACACGCTGCCGGTCGACCTGATGAGCCTGGCCTCGCACAAGACCTATGGCCCCAAAGGCATCGGTGCGCTGTACGTGCGGCGCAAGCCACGCATCCGGATCGAGGCGCAGATGCATGGTGGCGGCCACGAGCGCGGCATGCGCTCGGGCACCTTGCCCACCCACCAGATCGTCGGCATGGGTGAAGCATTCCGCATTGCCCGTGAGGAGATGGCCAGCGAGAACGAACGCATCCGTGCGTTGCAGCAGCGCCTCTACAAGGGCCTACAGGACATCGAGCAGATTTTCGTCAATGGCGACCTCGAGCGCCGCGTGCCGCACAACCTGAACATCTCCTTCAATTATGTCGAAGGGGAGTCGCTGATCATGGGCATCAAGGGCATCGCGGTGTCCTCGGGCTCTGCCTGCACATCGGCCAGCCTGGAGCCCAGCTATGTGCTGCGCGCCCTGGGCCGCTCGGACGAGCTGGCGCACAGCTCGCTGCGCATGACCATCGGCCGCTTCACCACCGAAGAAGAGATCGATTTCGTCATCGCGACCTTGAAGGACCGTGTGGCCAAGCTGCGCGAGTTGTCTCCGTTGTGGGACATGTACAAGGACGGCATCGACATCAGCACCATCCAATGGGCTGCACACTGAATCTGGAGTAACACCATGGCATACAGCGACAAGGTCATCGACCACTACGAACACCCTCGCAACGTCGGCTCTTTCGAAAAGGGCGACGAGACGGTCGGCACCGGCATGGTGGGCGCGCCAGCCTGCGGCGACGTGATGAAGCTGCAGATCAAGGTCAATCCAGCCACCGGCGTGATCGAAGACGCGCGCTTCAAGACCTACGGCTGCGGCTCGGCCATTGCGTCGAGCTCGCTGGTGACCGAGTGGGTGCGCGGCAAGACCCTGGACGAGGCGCTGGACATCAAGAACACCCAGATCGCCGAAGAGCTGGCCTTGCCCCCGGTCAAGATCCACTGCTCGATCCTGGCGGAAGATGCCATCAAGGCAGCCGTCAACGACTACAAGGCCAAGCATGCAAACTGACACCGCATCCTGCACCGCCGGCCCGGGCACCGGGCCGCTGCCCGACATCGCCCAGGTCACGGCGGGCATGCGCGTGTCCCTGACCGAGGCCGCTGCGCGCCACATCACCCGCTACCTCGGCCGTCGTGGCAAGGGCGTCGGCGTGCGGCTGGGTGTGAAGACCACCGGTTGCTCCGGCTTGGCCTACAAGATCGAGTTCGCAGACGAGGTCGCGCCGGAGGACGTCGTGTTCGAGCAGCAAGGCGTGAAGATCCTGGTCGATCCCAAGAGCCTGCCCTACATCGATGGCACCGAACTGGACTTCGTTCGCGAGGGCCTCAACGAAGGCTTCCGGTTCAACAATCCCAACGAGCGCGACCGCTGCGGCTGCGGAGAATCTTTCCGCATCTGAGGCGTTGGCCCTGCGGGGCCGTGCCTTTGCGTCAGACGAAGCCCCGCCGCCCAGGTGGGGTTTCGCACTTTGACCGACCCATGAACATCGACGCCGACGACTTCACCCTGTTGGGCCTGCCACGTGCATTCGCCCTGGAGCGCAGCCAGCTGGACGCCGCCTGGAAGGCCCTGCAGGCGAAGGTGCACCCTGACCGCTTCGCCGCCGAGGGCGCCACCGCCCAGCGCGTGGCCATGCAATGGGCGGTGCGCGTCAACGAGGCCCACCAGCGCCTGAAGGACCCGCTCAAGCGTGCCGGCTACCTGTGCGAGCTGGGCGGCGTGCCGGTCCAGTCCGAGAACAACACGGCCATGCCTGGCGATTTCCTGATGCAGCAAATGCAGTGGCGTGAAGCCCTGGAAGACGCTGGCAGCCTGGCCGAGGTGGAGGCGCTGTCTGACGAGGTGAACTCGCAGCGCCGCGCCCGCCTGCAGCGCCTGGGCGATTTGCTCGATGCCCAGTCTGCCTTCGTGCTCGCTGCCCAAGAGGTGCGCGCGCTGATGTTCATCGACCGCCTGCTGGAAGAAATCGACATCCGTCTGCAACGCTACGAAGACGCGCCCTGAGGCGCGCCACCCCACCCCATGGCCCTGCTGCAAATCTCCGAACCCGGGCAATCGCCCGACCCCCACCAGCGCCGCATCGCGGTGGGCATCGACCTGGGCACCACGCACTCCCTGGTGGCCTCGGTGCGCAACGGCGCTGCGGAGTGCCTGCCCGATGCGCAAGGCCGCGTCATCCTGCCCTCCGCGGTGCGCTACACCACCGACGAGCACGGCCGCACACGTCGTGCCATCGGTTTCGACGCACTGGCTGCGCAAGCCGAAGACCCACTGAACACGGTGGTTTCGGTCAAGCGCTTCATGGGCCGGCGCCTGGCCGATCTGCCCGACGCTGGCAAGCTGCCCTACGAGTTCGAAGACCAGCCCGGCATGGTGGCCGTGCGCACCGTGGCGGGTGCGAAGTCGCCGGTCGAGGTGTCGGCCGAGATCCTGGCCAGCCTGCGCCAGCGCGCCGAAGACACCTTCAACGACGACCTGTTCGGTGCCGTCATCACGGTGCCCGCCTATTTCGACGACGCCCAGCGTCAGGCCACGAAAGACGCGGCCCAGATGGCCGGCCTGAACGTGCTGCGCCTGCTCAACGAGCCCACGGCCGCGGCCATCGCTTACGGCCTGGACAACGGCGCAGAAGGCCTCTACGCCATCTACGACCTGGGCGGCGGCACCTTCGACATCTCGCTGCTGCAACTCAGCCGTGGCGTGTTCGAGGTGGTGGCCACCGGCGGCGATTCGGCTTTGGGCGGCGACGACCTCGACCACGTGCTGGCCGAAGCGGCATTGCGCGATGGCGGCGTGCTCACCCCCATGGAGCAGCTCTCGCCGCACGACAAGCGTGCCCTGCTGGTGGCTGCGCGGCGCGCCAAAGAAAAGCTTTCCACCGATGGCAGCGTGCACCTGTCTTGCGCGCTCTCAGGCGAGATGCTCTCCGTGCAGGTCACGCGTGAGCGCCTGAGCGAGCTGGCCAAGCCACTGATCGACAAGACGCTGTCGGCCGTCAAGCGCGTGCTGCGCGACGCCAAGGTCAAGCCCGACGAGGTCAAAGGCGTGGTCATGGTGGGCGGCTCGACCCGCACGCCCGCCGTGCGCGATGCCGTGGGCGCCTTCTTTGGCCAGCCACCGCTGACCGACCTCAACCCCGACGAGGTGGTGGCCCTCGGCGCGGCCATCCAGGCCAACCAACTGGCGGGCAACAACGTACAGGGCGAGCTGCTGTTGCTGGACGTGCTGCCGCTGTCGCTGGGCCTCGAAACCATGGGCGGCCTGGTGGAGCGCATCATCCCGCGCAACACGCCGATCCCGTCGGCGCGCGCCCAGGACTTCACCACCTTCAAGGACGGCCAGACCGCCCTGGCGGTGCACGTCGTGCAGGGCGAGCGCGAGCAGGTCGAGCATTGCCGCTCGCTGGCGCGTTTCGAGCTGCGGGGCATCCCACCGATGGCCGCCGGTGCCGCCCGCATCCGCGTGAGCTTCCAGGTCGATGCCGATGGTTTGCTGAGCGTGTCTGCCAAGGAGCAGCTCTCGGGCGTCGAGGCCTCCGTCATCGTCAAGCCCAGCTACGGCCTGAGCGATGAGCAGGTGGCCCACATGCTACGGGAAGGCTTCACCACCGCCGCGGAAGACATGAAAGACCGCGCCCTGCGCGAAGCGCGCGTCGAGGCCGAGCGCATGCTGGAAGCCACCCGCACCGCTTTGGCTGCCGATGGCGATTTGCTCAGCCCTGAGCAGCGCGCCCACGTCGATGCCCTGATGGCGCAGATCGGCCAACGCTGCGACCGGGGCGACCTCGAAGCCCTCGAAGCGGCGACCAAGGCCTTGGCCGATGGCACCGAAGCCTTTGCCGCCGAGCGCATGAACCGCAGCATCCGTCAGGCGCTGGCCGGGCGATCGCTGGACCAGATCTGACGCACACCGACACGAGCATCGCCCCACCATGCCCATCATCAAGATCCTGCCCCACGCCACCCTGTGCCCGCAGGGGGCTGAAATCACCGCCGCACCCGGCACCAGCATCTGCGAAGCCCTGCTGGACAACCACATCGAGATCGAGCACGCCTGCGACATGAGCGCGGCTTGCACGACCTGCCACGTGGTGGTGCGCGAGGGCTTCCGCAGCCTCAACGAGATCGAAGAAACCGAAGAGGACCTGCTCGACCGCGCCTGGGGCCTGGAGCCGAACTCGCGCCTGAGTTGCCAGGCCATCGTCGCCGGCCAAGACCTGACCATCGAGATCCCGAAGTACACGATCAACCACGCGAGGGAAAATCACTGACATGAGCCGTCAGATCTTCCTCGACACCGAAACCACCGGCCTGAGCCCGGAGTCAGGCGACCGCATCATCGAAATCGGTTGTGTGGAGATGGTCAACCGACGCCTCACGGGCCGGCACCTGCACTTCTACATCAACCCCGAGCGCCCCAACCACGAAGACGCCGTCAAGATCCATGGCCTGACCGACGAGTTCCTGGCCGATAAGCCCGTGTTCGCTGCGCTGGCCGACGAGATCCTGGACTACTGCCGCGGCGCCGAAATCATCATCCACAACGCGAGCTTCGACATCGGCTTCCTCGATGCCGAGCTCAAGCGCTTGGACAAGGGCCGCTTCCGTGACCACGTGGGCGGCGTGCTCGACACGCTCGTGATGGCCCGCGAGATGTTCCCCGGCAAGAGCAATTCGCTGGACGCGCTGTGCCGACGCCTGGAGGTGGACAACACCCACCGCACGCTGCACGGCGCCTTGATGGACGCCGAGCTTCTGGCCGAGGTCTACATCAACATGACGCGGGGCCAGGACGCCTTGCTGATCGACGCCGATGGCGGCGATGGCGATGCAGCAGGCCCAGGCGTGGAGGTGGTTGCGGTGGATTTCAACGCCCTGGACTTGCCGGTGATCGAGCCCAGCCCGGAGGAGGCCGAGGCGTTTGAAAAAGCGTTGCAGGATCTCGACAAGGCGAGCGGCGGCAAGGTGGTTTGGAAAACGCTGGAAGCTGTGGTATAGTCTTTGTCTTCGCCAATCACCGCGCGCATCAGTTGGAAGCAAGTGGTTGGCAGGTGGACACAGTCCCGAGACACAGTTTCGGGCGGTTAGCTCAGCGGTAGAGCACTGCCTTCACACGGCAGGGGTCGCAGGTTCGAACCCTGCACCGCCCACCAAGAAAATCAAGCACTTAGCAGCGATGCTAAGTGCTTTTTTCTTGCCCGTTTCAAAATTTGGGACAATTTTGGGACAGTGGGGCAGCAGTCAGGCCTGGCACTCGCACTCAACCACCACATGAGGCGCAGATGGCAACTTTCGAAAAACGCGGGCAGTACTGGCGGGCCAAGATCCGTCGTAAGGGCTATCCAGAGCAAACGCAGTCGTTCGATCTGAAGTCAAAGGCAGAGGCCTGGGCCAGGTCCATCGAGAACGAGATGGACAAGGGCACCTTCGTCGACCGCACCGAGACGGAGAAAAACACCCTTGGCGATCTGATCGACCGTTACCTGAAAGAGGTGACGCCATTGAAGCGCGGCAAGGGGCCTGAGGCATCTCGCCTGCAAGCCTTGCGTCAGCGACCCCTGGCAGCGCTCAAGATGAGCGCCTTGTCGAGCAAGCACATCGCCCAGTACCGCGATGAGCGGCTGAAAGAAGTGTCGGCGGGCACCATCAACAAAGAGCTGAACCACCTGGCGCACGTGATTGAAACCGGGCGCAGGGAGTGGAGCATTCAGCTGCCTGAGAACCCAGTGCGCATGGTGCGGCGTCCAGCCGCGCCAAAGGCCCGGGACAGGCGTTTCAGAGAAGGGGAGGAGGCTCAGCTTCGGCTGGCCCTGCGAAGACGCACGCAATCCCTTTTTGCTACCCGTGATCGAACTGGCCATTGAAACCGGCATGCGGCAGGGCGAGATCGTCGGGCTGCTGTGGCAGCACGTTGACCTGGCGGGGCGAGTGGCCCATCTTCCATTGACGAAAAACGGCGAGGCCAGGTCTGTGCCCTTGTCGCGCAAGGCGGGCGCTGTGCTGACCGCGCTGCGGCCATCAGAAGAGACGAAGTCTGGTCCGGTGTTCCCCGGGCTGACGACCGAGGCCATCAAGCGCGCGTTCATGCGGGCGTGTGATCGCGCTGGCCTGGTTGACTTCCACTTTCACGACCTGCGGCATGAGGCTACCAGTCGGCTGTTCGAGAAGGGGTTGAACCCGATGGAGGTGGCCAGCATCACGGGGCACAAGACGCTGCAGATGCTCAAGCGGTACACCCATCTGAATGCTGGTGACTTGGCTGCAAAGCTTGGGTAGTATGGTTCAGGGCCGTTTCACGATTGCCTTGAACAGATTGCCTGCCCGATCATCTATGAGTTCGATATGCGGCCATGCCCGGATTACGCGCAGAAGGCCGCTGCCTAACCCGCGATAAGGTAGCAGCTTGGCGGCGAAGGAGGCAAGAATGGGATTGCGCATGTTGGAGTTGCCAGCTTTGATGTTCTCGATCGTCAGATTGTTGGGCAAATGGCCAGGGCTGATGATCTCGACGCGATCGGCAAACACCAGCACGCGCACCGGCGCGCTGATGAAGTAGTCTCGGTGGATTAGGGCATTGGCAACCAACTCTTCCCAGACAATTCGGGGAATCTCAGGCTGGCCCTGAGAGTTGAAACCTTGTTCACCTTGAGTCGCTCGGGTGTTGGCGGCGATGAAGCCCAGTGTTTGCTGGAAGACATCGGCCAACTTGCCGCTGATGTCTCGGCTGTCAATGTAGCGCTCGTCCTCGATCTCAGTACCGACAAAGGCTACAGCCTTGACTATGAATGCAGGCAGCGCGTACTGCGGCGCCTTAGCAAACAGTAAGCTACCGGCCACATTGAGCTGCTCCTGGTTCATCAGGTTCATGTTGGTCAGCAACTGAGGTAGCGGCTGATTGTGTTGATCGAGCGGTTCGCCGAACTGCTGCCCGAAGAAGGCTTCGAAATAGGGCATGTCGACATCAGCTACACCCAACCCCTTCACGGGCGTTTCGTCGGCGTGTACCAAGCCAGCTTGCTGGAACAACCGCTGTAGTTCCTCGCGTGAGGTCGCGCGGCGCTTGTCCGAGCCATTCTTCACCCAGATGGTGCCGTTTTTGTCCATGTAGGGTTTGGTCACACCCTCTGGAACGGAGACCACCATTACCGTGCCGTTAGGGTGTGGCACGTTTTCCGTGATCGGGTTGACCGCAGGACGCACAACCTGTGAGGCCGCGTTGCCGATGAGCTGGTTGAGTCGAGCGATGTCGGCGCCGGTCAGGCCCCGCACTGAACCATCGTCGTTCACACCGATGAAAATGCGCCCTCCTGCGGTGTTGCTGAACGCGACGATCTCCGCCGCCAGGGCATCAGCATTGGTCATATCTGCTTTGAACTGCTGCCGACTATCCTCGCCCCGGCTGAGTAGATCAATCAGCTCTGTGGTTTCCATAGGTTGTAGACCTCTTTGCGACGGTTGAAGGCTTCCTGGCCTCCTTCCATGATGTTGATGATGGCGTCCTGCACAGGACGGGCATCGATGCTGCCACTTCGAGTGGCGACTTTCTCGTCCTGGTACTGACAGGCATGCACTTGCTCCGCATCACCCAACACCGGGAAGTTAGCATTGTGGGTGGCGAAGATGAATTGGGCATGAGGCTTCATCTCTCGCAGCAGTTTGATCACATCGTCGTAGATGGTCTGGTTGTCCAGATCATCTTCCGGCTGGTCAATGATGATCACGTCGTTCTGTTGTTGGCTGAGTACGTACAACAGAAGGGCGGAAGCTCGTTGCCCAAGTGAGTGGTGCTTCAACTCCTTGCCACGATAACGAATGACGAAGCGGTTAGGCACCTGCCAGGTGACGAACTCGGTCAGGCTCTGCATAAATGTCTTCTCGAAGACCTCCGGCGTGCTGCCAGCCTTGGTCAAAGCACCCGGCAGAGCTCGCAAAAGTCCTCCGAAATCTGCGTAGTCCTCCATAACTGCGCGTAGGGTGGTTTCGCGGATATTGCTGCCTTTAAAAAGCTGCTGCATGAAGCTGATGGCGGCTTCCTTGTCGCCTTTAAAGTCGGCTTCGATCTGCAAGGCGGTGTGGCCAGCGTTCACGCGGTCGAGCTCTACCTTGATCGTGTTGAACTCGCGCAGCCAGAGCTCATTGAGTTTGTCGATCTCGGCAAACAGAGCGTCGCGGATGCTGGTTTGCTGTGACTCCTGCTTGGCGAGCGCCTCCAGCATTTGCTCCGCCTTGGTTTTGCGCTGCTGCTGAGCTAAGAAATCGTCCGGCTGGATGGCCGTCATGCCGGTTTGTTTGAGCTCGTGAGCAAGTTGTCGCTCAACTTGTGCGAACTCTTCCTGAAGGCTCTTGCTGGCGACTTCAAACTCGCCTTGCTTGGTCTTAAGGCGCCCTGCAACGGCACGAGCTTCTTGCTCGATCTGCTTGAGCTGATTGATCTTGCCAACAAGGTTGGAGAATTCAGCGTAGTAGGCCGCAAAAAAATCTGGGTTCTGCTTTGACACGTAACTCGTCGCATTTCGCAACTCGTCTTCGTGCTCGGCAATCAATTGTCCCAAGGCGAGGATGAAGTTTTCTGCCCGATCCTTCGCACGAGCGAGTGCCGTAGCATCCTGCTGGAAACCAAGGCGTTTCTGGAGCTTATCTGCGACGCCGTGCTCCGCGAACTTGGTCAAACGGAAGTTGGCATCGCTGAGTTGGGTCTCAAAGTCTCGCTTGAGTTCGGCGGTGTTGCTGAGCTTGAGCCAGCGCTGAGCAGCGTCGCGCACGCGCTGGCGTTGTGCCTCAATTTGGTCACGCAGCATGCGAAGCTTCTCACCAACCAGTTTTTCTACCAGATCGGTCTCGAAGCCTTCGCCAGTGCTAGAAAGGTCCTTCTGGCCGAAGTAGATCGGGCGGCGCAGTACGGTTTCCCGGATCGATACACCGGGCTGCAACTTTTCGCCCAAGTAGACGTTGGGAGCCTCGCGGAAGATACGAGAGATAGTGAACTCCTGCCCGTATACATCGCAGGCGGTCAGCGTCACCTTGCCACCACTGCCAAGTGTGTGGCGGATCAACTCATCCTTGTATTTGGTGTCTAGCGCCTTCTCACCTCGTGGAATATCGAGGGCGTAGCGCACCGCCTCCAAGATGGATGACTTGCCGCTACCGCGGATGCCGATCAGCGTGTTGAGTTCAGGCGAGAAGTGCAGCGTCTGTCCGTCGAGGATGCCCCCGTCGAAGTGGATACTGCAAATGTGCGATGCCTGATGCTTTGGCGGTTCCATGGCTACCCGTGCAGCGGGATCGCTTAAGGCAAACTTGACCGCCTCAAAGGACAACTCACCCAGCTTTAGGTGACTGGCTTTGCCGCGCCCGATCTCATCGATGCACTTGGGGTCACTTCCTTCAAGCTCGGCGGGGTACCAGTCTTGCAGCCAGCTTTGAATCTTGGTGCGGCAAGGTTTGTCTTTGCCTGCGCCATCGTGCGTTCGGACCTTTTGGAAACCCAGAGTTTTACGCCGAAAGAGTTCGTTCTGCCCTAGCTCGGTCAGTCGGCCGCCATCCAATTCTGCCCACAGGCCACTGGGTCCTTCCACATGGGCAAAGACGAGAAAGTAATCCCGGTGATAACCGTCCAGCTTCTTGATCGTCTCCTGCAGCGACCACGAGGTTCGGCCATTCTCCTGTTCGTATTGAGCAGGCGCTTTGCCTTCGAAGGCGCTGGTCAGGAAGGGATTGATGTAGTTGTGACCATCGATCCATTCGTCTGAGAACACAACAAGAGTGTGAATGCCATTGGCGCCATCATTGACGGACAGTTCAACGCCTGGCAGCAGCGCAATTCCTTTCTTCTGGGCGGTCTTGCGAAGAGCCTTGTACTCGTCGAAGTCGAACTTGTTGTGATTGGTGATGACGCCCAATCGGATGCCTGCACGCTCCAGCGCGTCAACGTAGTTACTGTTGTAGAAGTCGTCATCTCCCGTGTACTTGAACTCACGATCTGCACGGGTATGCAAATGAAAGTCTGCACGTACCCACTGGGCCCCCTCGACGAAGGCCGCATTTCGAGTTCCTGGCTGCTTTGAAGACGGGCTTTCAATCATGGCCTATCCTTGTCGTTCATCGATGTGTAGCGCACAAGCCGAGCTGTTCCTGGATCATAGATAACCTCGGTAATCGAGCCATCTCGAATGTGCTGAACCGCTTCGTCGATCACATTCAGTGGCACCAGGAACCATTCCTGTGGCTTGACGGGGTGCCCGAAGCGATCCTCGATGGTCAAGTCGATTTGTGCTGCGCCGAACAGTCGGTGAAAGACACCTTCCAACTTCACCCGGTTCAAGTTGTGCAGCTTGTAGGTGGCCACCACGTTGACATCGGCCAGCAAGTAGGTGGCGTTTTTGTCCGCGCCAGCGATGCGCGTCTCAACCTTGCCGCCAGTCACACCAATCTTGTGGATCAGCTCGCGATGCTGGGCCACAAAAGGATGGTTCGACTTGCTACGCAGCACGTAGATCGTGCCGGACTCGATGTCGTCGGGTTCAGCCTCGCTACCGAACAATGGTCCCATGTCAGGGTCAGACAGCCGTCGGCCAGTCTCATCCTTCCAGAGTGCCTTTTGAAGTGAGCGAAGCAGCAGGTTGCTTTCGGTGCCGTTGCTGTACACCACACGCAGGCGAGCATCCTGGTGGCCGGTTGCCATCTTTATGGGGTCACCCATTTCCGCCACATACGCAAACTGCCCACCAAGAATGAAGAAGTCATGCGCCTGAATGGCGGCGTCACGGCCGAAGCGGAGCGTCTTGCGCATACCGGCGTTCAAGTCTCGCTCGACTTGCTCGAACAGCGGCTGGAAGCGCTCAAAGTCTTGGCAAGGAGATCGATCTGCGATTTCTTCGGCCGCGCGTTTCTCTGCGCTTGATCGCACGTGGCGAAGCACGGTGATGTCATCGTCCGTGGGCGCAGCATCTCTGACACCCAACTCTGCTAACAGAGCATCCTCGTCCAAGTCATCAACATCAGCCGCCTGGCTGGTGGGGCCAGCCAGCAGTCCTGGCTCGTCCAGCGGTGCCAGCAGTGTTTTGGCCTCGGGCAGCTTGCGTAACTGGTCCAGCCGAACCGCATACAGGCGCTCGAAGATGTCGCCACTTTGGCTGTGCTGTGGTGCCCGTCCATGCGCTTGATGAAAGCGCAGGATGTCTTCAAAGCCCGCGATGATGCGCTCCTCTCGCGGGGTGCGGCTGGATGCCTTGAGCGGCGCAACTTCAACGCCAAGCGCATCCAGCAGTTCGTCATCGTCCATGTCAGCCATTGGCGTTGCCTCCTTGGGCTTGCGCCGCCTTGGCCTGCGCGCGGTAGCGCGCGAACGCGGCGACACCCTCGGCCATGCGCTTCTCCCAGGCGTCGGCCGAGTTGATGTCAGGCAAGCGACCGCGTTCGTTCTTGAACTGCAAGGCTCGCTTCGACAGGTCGCGGGCCTCTTCCTCGGGGATGCTCACTTTCTTTGCTGCAATGGCGGCCTGCACTTGGCGCAGTGACTTCTCATCCATCGCCTTTGCCAGCACGGCGTAAGCCGCATCGAAGGGATTGATGCGGTCGATCAGGTCGATGTCCAGGTCACGCACGTTGACGAACTTGCGCACACCATCCAGCAGTGCAGTACTGCCTTGCACCGTAGTGCCGCCGCTTGCGTCTGCCTGGGCCAGGGCTAGTTTCGCCTGCTGGGTGATGTTCATGGCGGCAATGGCATGCTGCCGAATAGCTTCCTGATCGGTCTCACTCAGATCGGGGTAGCGCTCGCGCACGATCTTGCCCATGCGCAACTGCGTCAGCTCTTCAGGCAAGGTGTTCTCCTTGTCGAACAAACCGCGCTCCAGCGCTGTCTTGTCCTGCAGGAAGCTGGTGACCACCTCGTTCAAATCTTCCTTGCAAATCCGGGTGGCCTCGGGTGTCTCGGGTTTGACGAGGCCGTTGATCTCGACGTGGTATTGGCCGGTTGCTTCGTTCACACCAACGTTGACGCCGCCTTCCTTGTAGCCCTCGCCGTCGTTGTAGACAAACCCTTCCTGGGCGCCGGCATTCTTGGGCGTGAACTCATATCGAGGCGCCAGCACCTGCTCCATCAGCAGGCTGGCAGAGATCGCCTTGAGCATGTCGTTCACGGCCTCGGTCACGGCGGATTGCTCGGCTGTCGGCTCGGCGATCAGGTTGGTGAAGCGTGACCGTTCCTTGCCTTTGGCATCGCGCGTGGCGCGGCCGATGATCTGGACGATTTCGGTCAGGCTGCTGCGGTAGCCGATGGTCAGGGCGTGCTCGCACCAGATCCAATCGAAGCCTTCCTTGGCCATGCCGAGCGCAATGATCACGTCCACGTGGTCGCGGTCGTCCTTGTGCGCGGGGTCTTTCAGCGCCTCAAGTACTCGAGCGCGCACAGCAGGGGTGCTGTCGTCCACCAGGTCCGCCACTTTCAAGGTGCGACCGTCTTTGGTGGTCACCAGGTGGAAGCCTGTGCCGGGATCCACGCCCTTCCATTCGCCAAGGCCGTGCATGATGTCGCTCACCTCACGCTGCTTGTCCTTCAGGCTTTCGCGCGCGTTGACATTTGGGATGTGAACGATGGTCTTCAGCGCTGGGTCGAGCACCTTGGTGACGGCATCCACATAAGGGCCGGTGTAGAAGAAGTAGCCAATATCCAGCGACTTGAGCCATTGATAGCCGTTGAGCTGCTCGTAGTAGGTGTATGTCACCGTCTCGAACTTCGATTCATCGGCTGGACCGAGCACGGCCTCGCTGTCACCCCGGAAGTACGAGCCTGTCATGGCTACAAGGTGGACCTTGTCGCGAGCAATGAAGGCGCCCAATTGGCTGCCCAGCACGTTGTCGGGGTTGCTGGAGACGTGGTGGAACTCGTCGATGGCGATCAGACGGTTGTCAAAGGCTGCGATGCCCAGCTCTTCCACTGCGAAGCGGAATGTGGCGTGCGTGCATACCAAGGCCTTGTCGCTGCTGGCCAGGAACTGCCGCACCGCATCCACTTTGGACTTGGCCGCTCGCGGCTCATCGCCTCCTGGCGCATTGCACAAGTTCCACTGCGGTACGACGTGCCAGTCCCAGTAGAAGCCGTACTGGCTCAAAGGCTCATCGGCAAAACTGCCGCCGATGGACCGTTCGGGCACGACAACGATGGCCTGTTGCAAGCCCTGATTGTTCAGCTTGTCGAGCGCAATGAACATCAGCGCACGGGACTTGCCCGAGGCGGGCGGCGACTTGATCAGTAGGTATTGCTCGCCCCGTTTGGCATAGGCGCGCTCTTGCATGGCGCGCATGCCCAGCTCGTTGGCTTTGCTGGATGCTCCGGTGCGAGCAGTGGCGATGGACACCGAGGGGACGGTGTACCCATTGGTCGGGTTGCTGGCATGGTCACTCATGATGCGTTCTTTCTTCCCTTTGCTGCCTTCGCGGTAGGCTTGCATTTTTCTGCTGCTGTCATCTTGATGTACAACTCAAACAGCTTTTCCAAACGCTCAGTGTCGTTTTTGAAGCGACGGCCGATGTAGATTCGTTCCAGCACTTCGTCATTCCGCTCATGGGCGTGGCGAAGATTGTCCGGCATGGTTTCTGGGTCATAAAGATCGGCGATGCTTGCCGGGAAGTGCGCTTCTCTCGCCAAGAGGATCGCTTCAGCACATTCGGTTAGATCTGCCTTGTTTTGCTCGGTCAGCAATGGAACGGGGAACGTGTTATAGCAAAGTGCGGACGAATATCGAAGGTCAGTTTTCAGGCGACCTGATACTGTACGGACCCACGACATGTGCATGAGGCTCGCGATAATCGACAGATGCCATATTTCAGCATCGTAAATTGCTTGAGCCGAATCACCCACAACACAGTCGCCTGGAAGGAGGCCGAAAGGAATATATTGACGCCGCTCCGATGAAACACGAGGGGCAATTATTAAATGCGACTTCGCTTGATGTGTGTATCGAAACTGATGTGGCCGGGATGCAAGCCCCCGGGCAACGTCGCCGCCAATCAATCGATTATTGCGGACGAATTCGATTCGGTCTCTTACATCAGGAATTGAATGCGCCAAATTAATGTCGCTATCTCCTATCCATAGGCAATAGCGCTGCTCACCACTTAAGTAGTCTTTTGACCCGTAAAATCTCTTTATGATGGCGCTTGCAGCTGGATACTTGTTGATGAGCTCCGACTTCTGAGTATTCGTCAAAGTTAATCCGCCGCCATCGTATGGGCTATTGCCGGTGATGATTGGCATCAGGCCTGATATGGGTGAAAGTGATTGCGAGACGATTATTTCGTGCCCTGGAACCAGATACGGACCAATGCAGTCAACGGTACGCATTAAGTCATTTTCGTATAGGGTCTTCTGTTTCTGGTCTCGCTTGCCTAATCCAATAATTGAGCAGATCACGGCAGCATTGTTTGTTGCGTTGTTTGCCCACTTAAAGTCCTTGTGAGCGAATGCGATCTCTATACCTAGGCTATAAATCTTCGGCCATAGTTGATGAACCTGGGCTCCTTGGTTAACTGAGTTGGTTACCACGAAGGCGACACGTGCGTCATTTCGATTTGCATAATCGGCCCCTTTAAGCAACCAAGCGGCCACGTAGTCTAGTTCGCCGATTTTTTCCCGCGATCCGAAGACACTCGCTAATTCAGCCTTTTGGGAGGGTGATTGGCCTTTTCCGCCAAGATATGGTGGGTTTCCGCAGATGTATGTCTCGCCGCCTAGATTTTCAAATTGAATCTCGGTCTGATTGAGCGGTGAGGAAAACAAGTCATCAGCAACCAACTTGACTTCCGTGCCTGACGGAGGGCAAATTTGAAGCCAATCCAGCCGCAAGGCATTTCCACATGCGATCCAGTTCTGCGCATCAAGTGGCAAAAACTCTGCAAGTGCGTCTTTCTGTCCCCGATACGTTACGTCGCACTGAAATTCGGCAATGATCAGTGCCAGCCGGGCAATTTCAGCAGGAAAATCTCTCAACTCTATGCCGCGAAAGTTTGTGAGTGGGATTTCGCTGCCGAGATGAATTTCGCCCCTGCGACGGTTGATCTCCGCCTCGATCTGGCGCATCTGCTTGTATGCAATGACCAGGAAGTTGCCCGATCCGCAGGCAGGGTCGAACACCCGGATTCGTGCCATTCGCTTGCGCAGGTTCAGCAACTTGCGCTCGTTGTCGCCGGCCTCCGCCAGCGTGGCGCGCAGGTCGTCCAGGAACAGTGGGTTCAACACCTTCAAGATGTTGGGCACGCTGGTGTAGTGCATGCCCAGGGCGCCGCGTTCTTCGTCGTCAGCCACCGCCTGGATCATGCTGCCGAAAATGTCGGGATTGATCTCGCGCCAGTTCAGGGCTCCTGCATGCAGCAGATAGGTACGCGCCATCTGTGTGAAGCGCGGAACTTCGGTGCTGCCGGAAAACAGCCCACCGTTCACATAGGGGAAGGCTGCCGCCCATGCTGGGAGGCGTGGATCGGCAGTAGCACGCTCTGAGCGGCTGATATTCATGGCCCGGAAGATTTCGGACAGCACCTCGTGCGTGTTGCTACCGCTGCGATCGCTCATCCGGTCGACCGTCTGCGTGAACATCCCTGTATCGCTGAAGATGCCCGTGTCTTCCGCGAAGAAGCAGAACACCAGACGCGCCATGAAGTGGTTCATGTCGCTGCGGCGCTCGTCTTTGGCCCACGCTGGGTTCTCTCGTAGTAGTTCGACGTACAGCTTGTTCAGGCGCCCCGTGGCGCGCACATCGATTGGGTTGTCCTTGATCTCCTTGATCGTGGAGATGCCTGCCAGGGGCAAAAGGAAGCCGAAGTGGTTTGGAAAATCGGTGTAATCGCAGGCGATGGTTTCGCCGCTTACCAGCTCTTCTGCCTCAAGGGTTTGGCCGTCCGTCGCCAAGATGTACTTTGCTTTGGCCTTGGTCGTGGCTTGGCTGGCGCGCAGGGCCGCGAGCGTCTTGCCGACGTTGCCGGCATCACAGACGGCGATGTGAATGTTGTTGCGCAGCAGAACGCCGCCAGGCAGATCGGTGGCGTTGTTGTTGCCCGTGCGCAAGCGCTTGAGCGTGGTTTCCTTGTTGCCAAATGCAGCAAGGAATGCGTACGGAAATTCCGTGGCATCGAAGGGTTGAAGGGCCAGGTCAGAGATGGCCTGTTCAATTTCTACAGCGTTCATGAGGTTTGGCCTGTTCAGGCGCTAGGCCAGAGGCGGGCAAAGTCAAACGAGAGTTGGCGATGGTGCCGAATGGACAGCAAATATGCAGTCACTTTGACTGCATCCACGGCGTACAAGATCAGATAGTCGCTGTGCAAGTACACGCGCAAGGCATCGGCCGCGCCGTGGGGCAGTTGCGCCAGTTGAGCCAGAGCCTCGGCTGATTGTGGTGGCTGATCCAGGTAGCGCTTGCCAATCAGCGGGAAGCGCTCTAGGTTTGGGATCACCGTGCCGCGAAGGCCTGACAGCAGGTCGTCATAAGCAAAAGCGGCGTCGGCCTCTTCGAGGAAGGCTTCGATAGACGCTAGCCGCTCAATGAAGCTGTCGGTCAGCTCCACGCTGTAAAGCTGATCAGCCACGGCGTTTGGGCTTCGCTTTGCCGCTGGTTGTAGCCTTAGCCGCGCGAGCAGCTTGCAGGCCTGCTAAAGCCGTGCCGGCGTCTTGCGTACGGCCTGCCAGCACATCGGCCAGGCCACGGCGGGCATCGTCGATCAGCAGCAGGTGGATGCGCTCGCGCTCCAGGCGGTGGTAGTAGTCCAGCCTGTCGGCATCGATCAAGGCGACGTAGCTTTCACCGTTCTTGGTGATGATTTTTTCGGCGCCTGCCTTGGCCTGGTCGGCCAGCTCGGACAGGTTCGCGCGTGCCTGGGTGAACGGCACCACATCGCTGGCAGAAAAGCCCATGGCTGGCTCCTTCGGTAAGTGACAGAACTCTGTACAGTTTACGCGAAGGGTCCGGGCAGCGGGGCAGCCAGTTGATCACTGGCGAAATGTGCTCCTGCCGTAGGCCAGGGGCATGCCCGTGCGGCTGCACCGGATCACCGTGCAAGAGCCCCCTGATACCGGGTCAACGCCTGGCGTGACAACCGTTCCCGGCGTGCCTGAGTACTCGGTGAAGGTGGTGAACCTGTCGCTGAGCCAATAGGCCAGCCAGTACGGCAGCCACCAGATGCACCCGCCCAGCAGCATCTCGAAAAAGCCGCCCAGGCTGCCGCCAGATATCAGGGCCGCTGCGGGCAAGGGAAGCCAGGCCAGCCATCGCCGTTGTCCGAAAAGCCGTCGAATGATCTTCATGGTTTTCCTGCTCGCATGGTCTTGGGGTCGACATACATCTCGTCCAGCTCGTCGCTCATCAGGTTTTGCACCGCTCGGCGGGCGCAAACAGCGGCGAACTCCCTCTGCTCGCCTGGCGTCAGGCTTTGCGATTCGCCCCGCTGGGTGTGGCTGCTGTAGCTTTTGACCGGGAAGCGGCCTTGGCCCTTGGGTGTGACGCCCGCGATGGCGTAGCAGTGCGGCTGGCCTTTGGTCGTGTACGTGACCGATGAGTAAAGGAAGATGGACCAGCGGTCGTGAGGGAAGTGCTGGGTGAAGGCCTCGGTCACCAAGTCCACGATGTCGTCCGCGCGAGCGGGGCCGAACTCCGCCGTGGAGAATCGGCCGGCTTGCGCATGACTTGCGACCAGCAGGGCGGCAGCGACCGCCGCTTGGCGGAGCGAGATCAGGTTTTGAAGCGTCCTCATGATTTTGTTGGGCTGTCGTTTTATCTGAATTGTGACTTAAACACGGCTGACGTAAAAGCATCAATTCGGAAGACTGCGCGGCATGCCTTCACGCCTGCCAGCACCCCCAAACGCCGCGCCAAACGCGCGGGCGGTGTTGGCCGCCAACCTCATCCGGTTGCGGGCAGAGAAGGGCTGGTCACAAGAGGCTTTGGCCTTCGAGTGCGGCTTACATCGCACCTTCGTGGCCCACGTGGAGCGGCAGGCCCGCAACATTTCGCTCGACAACCTGGAGCGCCTTGCGTTGGCGCTGGGCGTGCAGACCTACAGCCTGTTGATGCCCTGAGCGCGCCTGCCATTCCGTCGTTTGGCTGAATGCCCTGGCGGGTTGATCCTGGCGCACGCGCCTATGATTCGCGCTGAATCGAGGGAGTGGCGGATGGCCATGAAAAACAGGAAGTCGGCCCGCGTGGCCAAGCGCAAAGAAGGCGCGGCAATTCAGTTGATGGGTTTGGGGGCCGCGTTTTTGGTCATCCCCTCATTCATCAGCAGTGCCGTGATTGCGCCGGCCTTGGCACAGCTCAGGCCGCTGGGCGGTTTGATGCTGGTGGCAGGTGGCGTGTTGTTCTGGCTGATGCACAAGAAGCCTGCTGCGTCCGTGCCCGAGCAGTCAGGCAAACCCCTTGCGCCCCAGCATGCCAACTCGCCGCGCACTGAGCCTGTAGATGGCCCGGTGGGCAGAACGGCCACAGAGTTGGAGCGCCTGAAACCCACGCCGACGCAAGCGTCTGCCAAGCCAGCGCGCACGCCTGAATATTGGTCGGCCGAGGTCTTCGACCTGATCGAGTGGCGGCGCTTCGAGGCTGTGGTCGAGCTGCTGTTCCAACAAGCCGGCTTCGAGACCAAATCCCAATCTCATGGCGCCGACGGTGGCGTGGATGTTTGGCTGTATTCCCGCCACGAGCCGGGCAAGCCAGCGAGCCTGGTGCAGTGCAAACACTGGCAGGGCAAGAAGGTGGGCGTGGACAAGGTTCGCGAGTTGCGGGGTGTGATGGCCGCGCAGGGCGTGTCACGCGGTCAGTTCGCCACTACTTCCACTTTCACGCCAGACGCGGTGGCTTTCGCACGCGAAAACGGCATCAACCTGCTGGACGTGTCGGGCCTGATGAAGCTGATTTCTCTGCGCACGCCTGAACAGCAGGCGGCTTTGCTGGCCGTCGCACTGGAGGGCGAGTACTGGCGGCCTACCTGTGTGAACTGCGGGGCGAAATTGGTGGAGCGCACGCCACGCAATGGTGGCGCGAACTTCTGGGGTTGCCCCACCTACCCGAAGTGCAAGACGACGCTGCCGATGCGCACTGGCGCGGCTTGACCGGCTGGCCGTGATGGGCCGTCAACCGGGGTTTGGGGGCGGGGCGCTGTGCAGTCTCGCCAGCTTGGCCTTGGCAATTTCTTGTGCGTCGTACACGGCCTGGATGTCTTGGGCCTCGACGATTTTCGTAAGCATGGCGTGCGTTTCCAGCAGGGCCCGCTGAAGCAATATCGGCATGCTGTGCGCGGCCTGGGCGCGGCTGACCTTGGCGGCAATTTCGTCGCCAGCGTGATTTAGCCTGGCCTCGATGCTGGCCACGGTTTCCGTGGTCACCCCTTGCGTCAGCAACTGCCTCAGGTACTCTGAAAGACTGACGCCGTGTTCGTTCGCTCTCCGCTTGTAGAAGTCCAACGTGTCCGGGTCGAGCCGGATGTTGGCACGCCCAGTCTCGCCCTTACCAAAACCACGCGGACGCGGCATTTCTCATTCTCCATCAATGACTTACGTCAATTGAGGCGGCCTAGTGTATGCGCCTCAACGCTTCGGTGTCGCCACGCCAAAACCAGCGCCACAGCGCGGGTTTGGCGCTGCAACGGCAGTTGCGTGGTGTGTGACCAGAATCCAGGGGGAACGGGGGCTCCCCGTGCGTCTGGTGGTGTTCGTTGCTTGCTTGCGTTGGTGCGATCAGTGGGCGCCGTCGCTGTGCGTGGCAAACCAGTCAGGGTGACCACGTGAGCGCAGGTAGCCGTTCAAGGAGGAAACCAAGTAATCACGCTCCTGGTCGCTGAGCGAGCCCATCATGAAATGGCGCCCAAGCTCGGCCAGCACGTTGCGCACCTCAGGCGGGCAATGCGGGATCGACCACAGGTTGGTGAGCATGTCCGGGTCGAGCATGGCCGCAACGAAGTTGCACACCGTTTCTGCGGCGTCTGGTTGCTTGGAATGCAGCAGTTGGCTGGCTTGCCAGACCGGTGGCACGAGGCCGGCTTGGTAGTTCATGGCTTGGCCCTTTCGCGGTACCAATCAACCGCTTGCTCGGTCGTCCACAAACCATCGATCACGCGTGCCTGCACGACCAGGTCGTCCAGCGACACTTGCAACCCTTCCAGATCAAGCGATGCGTTGGCTTGCTCGAACTGTTTTGCGCGCTGCTGGGCCGCTGGTGTTTGTGCGTCCGTGGCAAATAGGTGCCGGGCATAAGGGCCGAGCCAGGCAATCATTTTCTTGATGCCTTCAGGATCGGCAGGGTCAAGTTGCTCTCGAATGTCTTTGACCTGCTTGATCATCTGCCCGGCCGCGCTGATCTTGTCCAACCTGGGTGTCTCTGCATCACGCTCATGACCGAGTTGTTCGGCGAAATGAGAGATCACCGCGCCGAGCACGTCATGCGCGACTTCAAGCCGAACGCCCACCCGGGAGAAGACGCCGCGTCGGCCTGAAACTTGGTCTGGGGTCGCTGTCATGCGTCTTCCTCCTATGGGTTGCGGCCTGCGAGATGCGGCAGGGCGATGTGCTGGCCAATTTGGCTGAACGTGGTCGGGGTTTGATCCGCACCCGGGGCCATGGCAACAGTAGGCACTGGCCTCGGCGGCCTGGGCGTGACGGCGGCCACGGTTGGATTTTGCTCCCTCAACCGCTGGGCCGCCAAGTTGCGTTCGCGGATCTCTCGGTCTCGCGCATGTTGATGAGCAAGCTCAGGTTGGAAAGCTCCGCTCCGTTCGCGCTTGATCAGTGCCCCGAGGTACCCAAACGGGTTGCGAATGGTCTCGGCCTTCATGCGTGCAGCCAGCTCATCCAGCATCAATTGGGCGCGTTCCCTGCTGAAGCTTTTGAGCCGGTCCAAGGCCTCTTGTTGTTCCGGCAGTGAGAAGCCTCGGGGCATGACCAGCACGAGTTGTTCACAGGCGCGCTCTTGTGGTGGTTGTGTCTGATGGTTCTGTTGGGTTCCGTTGGTGGTTTGGGTGACACCAGCGTCACCCCTGTGCTTCGCTTTTGTCACCCCGCTGTCACCCCGTTTGTCACCCGTCGATTGCGTGCGATGCCGGGGTGTCAATTTGCCACCCCTGTTTGGCGGCGGTGCAAAGTCTGGCGCATTGGCTAGGTTCAACCAGTAGGCGTTCGAACTCTGCACGCCGGCCTCGTATCGGTTGGCCCAGCACAGCAGGTTCCTGCCGGCCAGGTGGCGAATGTGTCTCTGCACTGAGCGTGGATGCATCTCGCAAAGTTCGCCAATCAGCGGAATCGACGGGAACGCGTAGCCGGTGTCGTCCGCGTTGTCTGCCAACTTCATCAAGACCACCTTGCTGGCCGGCGAGCCCGTCTGTTGGCTCCAGGCCCAGTTCATGCACTTGATGCTCATGCGAGTCGGCCCTGCGTTGCATGACGAGGGCGGCCGCGCCTTGGCTCATCTGCAGGCGTGGCCATCGCAACCGGCGTGTTGTCCATGAGCTGTGCTTTCCAGGCTTCATAGGCCGCCACAGGAAACAGCCTCCGTCCGCCGACGCGCAACGAGGGTGGCAGGGTGGGGTCGCATCGGCTCAGACGATTGCGCACTGCGCTGACTTGCACACGAAGCAGCCCCGCGATTTCTTCGACTGTGTAGAAGTCTTTGTCCATGTTTAAAGCCCGTTGCATCTCAAGAGATGGCGAAGTACATGGATCGCATGGTTCCTGTTGACAGCCGCACCGGCAAACAAACAATGGCAGAGTTTTCTACTCACATTTGTTTGACAGGCATGGGATCACCGACGAAAGCAAAGCGTGAACTGGCAGAGCTGAGCGCCGAAGAGAAGAGCAGAGCCGTGCAGCTGGTGAATAGCAGGAGGCATGAACACTTTTCGTTTTGGGCGGCCTTGGAGTCGGTGGCCAGCGAAGTGGGGTGCCACCCTCGTCAGCTTGAAACCTTGGTCAAGTTGGCTCGCCCAGATCTGAGCGAGGTGGCCTCCAGCATGCGCGGCACCGCGCTGTGCCGCGCCTGGATGCGTGAGGTCTTGCAGACGGATGTGGTCGACCTTTCTGATGACGCTGTCTACCGTGTCTTGATGCACCCTGATACGCCAGCAAAGGACCCTCGGACATGGCGGTCTTGGTGTACGACTGGTGGGCCGAAGCAGCCCAAGGCGCGCAAGGCTTTCCCTGGGGTCCACTCGCGTTGGTTTGATTCACCAGAGCTAGGCCTGCCCGCACAGCGGCATCTTGCGGCCCTACAAGTGCTTGCAGACGGTGAGGTGGACGCCGGTGACAGGCTGATCGCCCATCGCCAGAACATTGATCGCCTGCTGAATGCATGCCACCAAGTGTGGTCACCATTCACAACTGGTACGTTGCTACCCGTGGGATCAGCATGGCATGGCGATCTTCAGTTCGGCACTGGTTGGTTTCACTCGATGAACTTCTTCAGGTACGCGTCGCCGAAAGATGAGGCTCGCGTGCTCGCTGGCCAGGTATCGCCTTGCGTGTATGCCAGCTCGCTTGGCGTCCGCGACCTGTATGGCCGCCAAGACCGATTCAGCCTGATTCCCTTTCTGCTGGCATTTGCCTGTGAACGCCCCGACATGCCAAGTTGCCTGCGTCGTGCCTGGGCGTTGGAGGTGGCAACGCTGGTGGCTCTGGCCGGCTCGGAGGTGGGCGCTGTTGCGTGCGGTGCGCCTTCAGGTCACCTGGGCACGTTGGCGCGCCTGACGATGATCCTGCGGCTGTTTCTGTGGGGTAGCGCAGACCACCAGCGTGAGGTCTTGAGTCTTGGCGTACCGATGCAGCTGGCTGGCTTTGCAACGGAGCAAGCTTGGCGCGACTGTTTGGCCCAATGGCGCCGCGTCTACTTTGACGAACTCGTGGGGTTGGGCGTGTCCGCAGACGATTTGGTGTTGGTCGGCGGAGCTGTCGATACAAGGGCCTCAGGCCAGGTTGCAGTAACGGTCGCGCAGTTGTTGGCCGACATGGACGGCCACCGACGTTAGGCGTCGTGCCTTGGGGGGGAGGTAACGAGTAACGCTACGTTACTGTTACCGCCCGATGGGGGGCACTGGCGACCTTGCTTCCGCTGCTAGAGTTTCGGCCAAACAAATCAGGGGAAGAGATGAGGCCGTTCATCGTCATCGGTGACAGGACCGATCACGGCGGCGTGGTCATTGGTTCGACCATGACCACCGACACGCATGGCAAACGCTTGGCACGCGTTGGCGACCAGGTTACCTGCCCGAAGAAGGGGCACGGCACCACGGTGATCGTCACGGGTGATCCGACGATGATCGTTGATGGTGCTCCCGTTGCCAGGCACGGAGACAAGTGCGCGTGTGGCGCGACATTGATTTCCAGCCAGGTGGTGTCTCGCGTGGGAGATGGTGGTGGCGGAGCCAGTGCCAGTGCCAGTGCCAGTGCCAGTGCCAGCACCGGTGCGGCCTCCAGTTCATCTGCTCCGGTTGGCGCCAAGGCGGCGGGCCTCATCAGCTCTCTGCTACCCGAGAACCATGACTACGACATTCATTTCGTTGTTCGTGACGAGCTCACTGGCCAGCCGTTACCCAGGGTGTCATACAAGATCACCCTGGAGGATGGCCGCTCCATCACAGGCGTCACAGACGATAAGGGGCTGACAGAAAAGATCAGCTCCAACACCAAACAAAAAGCGACATTGGAGGTTCATCACTATGGCGACGACGGTGACTGCGGAGCTGACGCCCAAGGCCGATACGACGCCTGCTGTTGCTGAGGTACCTGCGAAGGAAAAGAGTGGAGCCCAATGGGTGTCTCGCTTCCCCGGCAGTGCCAGCTTGAACGACCTTGAATCGACGTTCAAGGAAAAGGCGGAGAAGTTCATCTCTGCCATCAAGGCCGCTGGCGGGTCGGTCAGCATTGCGGCGACCTACCGCCCGAGGGAGCGCGCCTACCTGATGCACTACGCTTCGAAAATCGCTCGTGGCGAGATCACGGCGGACAAGGTGCCAGCCATGGATGGCGTGAACATCGATTGGGTTCATGACACGGATGATGCGTCGAAGGCCGCCGCCTCGGCCATGGCGAAGGGGTACACGATCGTGTACCCGCCCGCCTTGATTTCACGTCACACAGAACGCGCGGCTGTTGACATGACGATCACGGGTATCGTCGGTAAGAAAATCAAGAACGCGTCGGGCGAGGATGTCGAGATCAAGAAGCTCAGCGACCTCAATGCCGTCGGCGCAACCTATGGAGTGAACAAGCTTGTTTCAGATCCGCCTCACTGGTCCGACAACGGGCATTAAGTTGCTTGCGCTGTGGCTATGTGCCATGGCCACGGGCATCGCTTCCGCATCGGATGCGCGCTACGCCATCGTCCAGATGGATGGTTCTGGGCATGGCCATTTGATTGCTGCTGCGCCGCTCGCCCGAGGTGATTCAGTCCACATTCAGTATTCCGGTGCAGGAGGGGGGAGCGCATGTTGCAAGCGCCTGATGGCGAGTGACTTCACAGAAGCCTCTTCCGACGAACTGCTGGCAACGAACGAGGTCAGCGGAGAGCGGGCGTTCGTCTACCGTGTTCGGGTTCCTCGACTTTGGTACGTGGCGCCATTCATTGGGGTCGCCGCGGTGGGCAAGAACATGAAGACGCGCAATGCGGGCGCTGAACTGGTGTCGGTGGATCGCGGCCAAGGCATCCGCCGCGCTGGGTTGTGTACGAGCGAAGAGGGCGTTCATCTCATCGAGAGAGCGGGTGCATCCGAACGCACACACCTTTACCTGTCTGTTGGGTACGCCATCGAGTCACCCACATGCCGTTGATTCGCACTGGGGCCTGACTGGTGGAGCGCATCAAGAGGTTCGCTTTACAGTCCAGGGCGCCTGGGCGAGATCCGGACACGACGAGTGCCGACCTTTTGATGGATGGCGAGCCAATCGGCATTGCCATTGAAGGCTTGCAACTCGTTGACCAATTCGATACCGGGCAAGGCTATCTGCTTGTTGCGGACTACGACGAACCGTGGGAAGAGCTGACCGTGGTGACCTTGTTGAGCAAGCGGCTCAAGCCCCTGGCAAGCAGGCTTTTGGGCAAGTTCGTTTACGTCTTTCCCTCCAGGACCTTTGCCGTCCAGCGCATTGACATCGATGGTGATGCCTTGGTCCTTCTCGGAAGCAGTCCAGAGGAAGGACGCTATCGCGTTGAGGTGGCGGACGTGTGGACGTGGCATGGCCGCAGGCTGGGCGTGAAGGCCGTTTGGACGCCAACATGAGCCTCTCATGCCCAGGGGCGCGCACCCCTCGCCGCTGGGACAATTTTGGGACACTGACACTTGGATATCGAAGGACAAACAAGTACACTGAAGTGCGCTAAGTGATTGTTGTTCTTGGAGTTTTTCTCTAAGTCGTTGATCTGAAAGACCGATTTTTTGCTTTCACACGGCAGGGGTCGCAGGTTCGAACCCTGCACCGCCCACCAAGACAAAGCCCTCGCAAATCATTGATTTGAGTGGGTTTTTTCTTTTCCGCTTCAGGTTTTCACGCAGCCTTTGAGGCCTTGCGCTTCGTGCGGTGTAAATCGCGGTGTGAAGCAGCCGGGGTGTTGAGCCCGGTTTTCAGCTGTGTGTCGGTCAGGCGGGCAGGGACGCGCCCGGTCACGGTGCCCTGAACTAGCCGTGTGCTTCTGATGCTCAAGGTGCGGGGTTGGGCCAACGCCGGTGGATGGCCTCTATGTGTTGAATCACGAGCAAAACTGAGCCACTGAAGGGTCTCCGTCACGTCCAATTTTGAGCCACGTTATCCACCTACCCTGCTGCTTTTTGCAGCAGCGGGGGACAGGAGTGATCAACGTGAGCACA